>Ga0134105_1000056_pt1 | contig 132300 bp, 105 predicted proteins | sample 16_3_2metaG_FD_94457 | JGI IMG/M metagenome (GOLD analysis project Ga0134105, IMG submission 94457) | Switchgrass degrading microbial communities from high solid loading bioreactors in New Hampshire, USA - 16_60_3.3_214_A3 metaG | ecosystem: Engineered > Bioreactor > Semi-continuous >... | reverse complement strand
CTTTCTGCCAGGAGGATAGCGGTTTTTCTGTTTTTTGAGCAACTTTTTTACTTGACAGTATGGAATTTCAGTATTATTATGGTATTAATTCAATTGGATATATGCCTGCGGGAGCCGGAAATGGACGGCTGAGAGGGAGTAATCAACTCCGACCGCAAAACCTGATCCGGGTAATACCGGCGTAGGGAAGGGTTACATATTTGACTGTTACCGCCTTTCCCGGCGGTTTTTTAATTATGTAAAATTTGAAACATAATTTTACTTATTCAGGTTATTCTTTAAAATAAACCTTTCCTAAAGTACACGGTTCAGGTTAAACCCAATTTCAGTTGCAACTGAGATTAATCAATTATTTGAAAAATAGTGAAAGGCAGTGGTATTGATGGCTGTTGCAAATGTAAGTCTTCAGGTTCTTCCTATTGTTCCTGAAGAAAAAGTCTACCCGGTTGTTGATAAAGTTATAGAACTGATTGACAAAAGCGGTGTCAAATATATTGTCGGTCCTCTGGAAACAACTATGGAAGGCGAGCTGGACATACTGCTTGATATTGTAAAGAAAGCTCAGGAAATATGCATCAAAGAAGGAGCCAGCAGGGTTGTATCCATAGTTAAGATCGATTATAAACCAGAAGGTGTGACAATGGATGAAAAAATTTATAAATACAGGTAATCTGAGTTTGCCTGTTTCTTTTGCCGTACTGATAATAGCCTGGGAAAGCCTTGTGTATGTTTTGGAAACCCCGGAATACCTTATCCCCGCTCCAAGTGCAGTGCTTCATGCTTTAATTGAATCATTCCCGATACTTATGAGGCATACTGCAATAACCATGTTGGAAGTCATTCTGGGATTTTCCGCCGCGCTGGTGCTTTCGGTGGCTATGTCGCTGTTAATGGTGCGGGTAAAGATATTATACAAAATTCTATGGCCATATATGATAATAAGCCAGACCATACCTCTTTATGTACTTGCGCCGCTTTTCATGATTTGGTTTGGATTCGGGATTCTGCCCAAAGTGCTTATAGTAGCGGTGGTTTGCTTTTTCCCGATAACAGTCGGGTTTGTACAGGGGTTAACTTCAACCGAACCCGAACTTGATGAACTGCTTCAGGTTATGAGGGCAACCCAGTCGCAGATTTTATGGAAAGTCAGGGTACCGCAGGCAATGCCGCAGTTTTTTTCAGGACTGAAAATAGCAGCAGCATACAGTGTAACCGGAGCTGTTCTTTCTGAGTGGGTTGGTGCCCAGGAAGGCCTTGGAATATTTTTGACCAGATCCATGAAAACATTCAAAACTGCGGCTTTGTTTGCTGATGTTCTGATTATTGTTGTACTCAGTTTATTGATCTTTTACGTGATTTCGTATATTGAGAAGAAAGTTGTAAGGAGGAGAGTTTCGCTATGAAAAAATACATAGCTATGGCAATGCTTATTTGTGTAATTATGCTTGCCTCAGGATGTGGCTCGCAGCAAACAGGAAAAATAAAAGTCACTGCCGTTCTGGACTGGACACCGAATACTAATCACACAGGGCTGTATGTGGCATTAAGCGAAGGTTATTTTGAAAAGGAAGGCCTTGAAGTAACAATTGTTCAGCCCCAGGAAGGTACTTCCGAACAGATTGTGGCGGCAGGATCAGCGCAGTTCGGCATCAGTTACCAGGAATCCGTTACTTTCGCACGGGCAGAAGGAATGCCGGTTGTATCCCTTGCTGCCGTGATTCAGCATAATACATCGGGATTTGCATCGCTGGTAGAAAAGGGCATTACTTCGCCAAAGGATTTTGAAAATAAAAAATATGGAGGATGGGGCTCGCCAATTGAAGAAGCAACCCTTCGGTATTTAATGGAGCAGGAAGGGGCAGATCCCGGCAAATTGCAAATTGTTACAACAGGGGATGCTGATTTTTTCCAGGTATCAAGTACGGGGGAAGTGGATTATGCATGGATATTTGAAGGATGGACGGGTATTGAGGCGAAACTGAGAGGAATTGAGCTGAATTACATTGATCTGGGAAAAATAGCCGAAGTTTTTGATTACTATACCCCTGTTATTATAACAAGTGAAAAAATGATATCTGAAAACAGCGATGTTGTTCAGAAATTTATGAAAGCCGTTGAAAAGGGATACAGGTTTTGCATAGACAAACCTGAAGAAGCGGCGGAAATATTGCTGAAAAACGTACCCGAACTTGACAGGGAACTGGTGGTTGAGAGCCAGAAATACCTCTCGGAAAAATACCAGGATGATGCCGAGTATTGGGGAATGCAAAAGCAGGAAGTCTGGGAAAGATACATGCTTTGGCTTTACGAAAATGGATTCATTGAGGAAAAAGTGGATGTGACGAAAGCATTTACCAATGAATTTCTGAACAAATAATATATTATTTAAGCCCCCCCTATCCCCTGCCCTTATGGGTGGGGGATTAACTAATATTGCCATAAAGGCCGGTTAATTTTAAATTGTAATCTATATGCATATCACACGCAAAGCAACATCCTGGCAACATGGCTTCGATATTTGGTTGCCGGTGTATTTAAAAAACCGAAATCAGTGGTATTTATAATAACAGCAAGAATTATCAGAATAAGAGAAGCCAAATGGAGGCTAAAATGGAACTGGCTGTAGAGATAATAAATTTAAGTAAGTCATATATTTTGAACAATAAAGAGATTAAAGTTCTGGAAAATGTTAATTTGCAGGCAGAACCGGGCAAGTTCATTTCAATTATAGGGCCAAGCGGATGCGGAAAAAGCACTTTGTTCAGAACAATAGCAGGGCTGGAGAAGGATTTTGCCGGTTCTGCAGTTGTAAATGGATGTGATGTGCGTAAAAGCAGACCATATATAGCGTACATGCTGCAAAAGGATTTACTGCTGCCATGGAGAACGGTCAGGCAGAATATCGTATTGCCGCTTGAACTGGCAGGTACATTAAAGAATACCGACACCGGTTTTATTCAAGAAATGGTATCTGAGTTCGGACTGGAGGATTTTATTGATGCATATCCCGACGAATTATCGGGTGGTATGCGGCAGAGGGTTGCTTTGCTACGAACGTGGCTGATGGAAGGTTCTGTTATGCTTCTGGATGAACCTTTCGGAGCGTTGGATGCTTTAACCCGGAACCATATCCAGGACTGGCTTACCGATATATGGGAAAAGCACCGTAAAACCGTACTTTTTATAACCCATGATATCGAAGAAGCTGTATACCTGTCAGATGAAGTTTATGTAATGGGGCCGAGGCCCGGAAAAATGATTGAAAAAATAGGAATAAATCTTGAGAGGCCAAGAAAACGTGATGTGATTTACACGCCACTGTTTATAGACTATAAAAGGCACCTGATGTCAGCTCTTAAGGTATAATAGGGTTATTTTGCACGGACGACTTAACATGATGCTCTCACGAGTTCAAGGTGAGAGCTTTTATTTTTGAAAACATATGAAAAATTTAAAAAATAAAAGAAAATCCGAGAATTGAGAAGGTAATTTAGCATAATGACTGAAAATGATATATATGGTCGCGCGACCACGTTTTACAATATAAAGACCTTATATTATAATCTAAATATAATATATTATGTACAGCAGAACACAAAAATAAATCAATAAATCATAAAACACATACATGCGATATTGTATTAACGTCAGAAAACGACATAATACATACGTATGACTGCTAATGCAGTAAGCTTTATTATATATTATATATCACTGAAAATGCGTAATAAAGAGGAGGGAGTTTCGTGTGGATTTACCTAAATATTTTCCCGGAACGGTAGTACCTGTTTCGCCTGTGGGGTTGCTTACGGGAATATTCTCGGTAACCAATGGAATTACTTTGTCGCAGGTTTGTGAAATCACCGGACTTGAACCGGGAACAATTCAAAACTGGATAAAAAGGGGATATGTCGCTCGTCCGGTAGACCGGAAGTATTCAAAAAAGCAACTTGCCAGAATTATACTTATCAATTTTTTAAGAGAGACATTTGTTATTGAAAAGGTAGCCAACCTGTTAAGCTATGTAAATGGAAACCTGCTGGACGATTCGGACGACATCATGGATGACAGTGAAATTTATGAGTGCTTATGCGACATCCTTCTTTCCGGGGAATTGAATGAAGGATTTGATAATAACACTATATCTGCGAAAATAGATGAAAGGCTTTTAAATTTTGAAGAGCCGTTCCAGGGCGCAAAGGAAAGACTGAAACTGGTGTTGCAAGCCATGATTTATGCCTGGTGGTCCGCAGAATTTAAACGGATTGCAACCCAGCTGACAGAAAATATTTAAGCAGCAATAAAAACAGAAGGGAGGGTTTTATGAATTGGTGGAATGAATTGACTCAATTACAGAGAATTTTCGCGTCCGTTGCCGTTCCTGCTACAGTTATAATGATCCTTCAGTTTATCCTGCAGCTAATAGGACTTGCTGGTGGGGCAGATACCGACGCAGATGCACCTGATGCAGATTCAGCAGATGTTCAGGACGGACTTCCGGATGATATGCCGGATGTGCAGCTTGACGATGATTTGGCCGAAGGTTCTTTGGATGATGGCTTAGAGGTGGATGAAGGGCAGACAGGAATTCGTCTGTTTACCTTAAGAAGCGTTATAGCATTCTTTGCAGTGGGAGGCTGGATGGGTGTTGCTGCTATTGACTGGAACCTTTCAGATGTTGTGGCGATTATACTTGCAGTTATAGCAGGAAGCTTAGCATTGTACTTTGTTGCCTGGATTATATACGCCTTTTTGCGTCTGCAGCAAAACGGCAATATCAGATATGAAAATGCCGTGGGCAAAGAAGGCGAGGTGTATCTCACCATTCCGCCCAATGGACGCGGAAAAGTAAATGTTATTGTTCAGGAACGTCTATGCGAAATCGAGGCAATATCAAAAGTCAACAGGGCTCTAAAGACAGGAGAGAAAATAGTGGTGGTGGATATCACCGAAGAAGGAGTACTTATTGTCGAACCAAAAGAATTATCTGAAAAAAACGTAATTAAAAAAATGTAAGGGAGGTTACTGTTATGCAAGGTAGCATTATTCTTATCACTGTAATAATTATTTTGGCTTTTTCAACCCTTATGTTTGTAATCTCGAGGTATAAAAAATGCCCGTCGGACAAAATCATGGTCATATACGGAAAAGTGGGGCATTCAAAGGATGGAACGGCATTATCGGCAAAATGTATTCACGGCGGTGCTGCATTTGTATGGCCGGTTATTCAGTCTTATGAATTCCTGGACTTAAAGCCGATATCCATCAATGTTGACCTGAGGAATGCGTTAAGCCGCCAGAATATACGAATTGACGTACCATCCAGCTTTACAGTGGGTATCTCAACCGAACCCGGAGTTATGCAGAATGCCGCTGAACGGCTTCTGGGATTAAAGCGCCAGGAAATTCAGGAACTTGCAAAGGATATTATCTTTGGTCAGCTCCGGCTGGTTATTGCAACGATGGAAATTGAAGAAATCAATACCGACAGGGACAAGTTCCTTGATGCCGTATCAAGAAACGTGGAAACCGAATTAAAGAAAATAGGGCTTCGCCTGATCAACGTTAATGTAACGGATATAAGCGATGAGTCGGGCTATATAGAAGCACTCGGTAAGGAAGCAGCGGCAAAAGCCATAAATGATGCAAGGAAATCGGTTGCTGAAAGGGAAAGAGACGGAGCCATAGGTGAATCAAATGCCCGTCGGGAACAGAGAATTATGGTTGCTGCAGCCGATGCAGAAGCTATCAAGGGAGAGAATGAAGCTGCAGCAGATATTGCATTGTCAAATGCAATCCGCCGTGAACGTGAAGCCGAAGCAAAAAGAAGAGCTATAGCATCTGAAAAAATTCAAGCTGCGAAGGCTTTACAGGAAGCTTACATAGCTGAAAAAGAAGCCGAAATTGCCCGTGCCGAACGTGAAAAGGCAACCCAGGAAGCAGATATTCTGGTTAAAGCGGAAATTGAAAAGAAAAAGCTTGAACTTGAAGCAGAAGCGCAGGCTGAACAGGCAAGGCGCCTGGCAAAGGGTGAAGCCGATGCCATATATATGAAAATGGAAGCCGAAGCACGAGGTATTCAGGAAATACTTACAAAGCAGGCCCTTGGTTATGCCCAGCTGGTGCAGGCTGTTGGCGGTGATGCTGCACAAGCTACTCAACTGATGATCGCCGATAAGCTTGAAGAACTTTTGAAGGTTCAGGTTGAAGCCATTAAGGGCATCAAGATCGACAAGGTAACTGTATGGGACAGCATGGGGAAGGACGGAACACCGGCTACGGCGAATTTCCTTTCAGGTATGCTGAAATCTATTCCGCCAATGAATGAAATGTTCAAAATGGCCGGTATGAAACTTCCCGGTTTCTTAGGACAGGAACTGGAAGCGAACGAGCCTAAAGAAAGCAAAGAAGCAGCTAAAGAGGCAGCGGCAACAACAGAAAACTGATGAAATGAAAAGATCAATGCCCGTGAATAACACCACGGGCATTTTTTTGCCTTTTTACCGTTTTTGTATTATTACTTTGCAACAAATGTATCATGGGTGCATGCCAGGAGTAATAAGTTTTATATGGCGACGGCTTGTTACAGCGTAAGCTCTTTTGCTGCCCGGCCGCGAGGATGATAAAATAAAATGATTATTATGTTTCTTCCCGAATAAAAATTTAATTTTGTAGCCATGGCAACAGATATTATGTAATTGATATATTATTATTTACTCATGTTAAAGTTTATGTCTTTATGAAAGGAGAAAAATAAAATGAAAAGAAAAATTGTGGAAATAGATCAGGAAAAATGTAACGGCTGTGGGCTTTGTGTGGACGCATGCCATGAAGGAGCCATTGAAATAAGAAATGGAAAAGCCGTACTTATAAGTGATGAGTACTGCGACGGGCTGGGAAACTGTTTACCCGAGTGCCCCACGGGAGCAATAAGGATTATTGAGAGAGAAGCCGCTGACTACAATCATGAGCTTGTCATGAAAAAAATGGAAGAGCGAGATAAGAACAGGCCTCATGCAGGAAACTTCGGCGGCTGCCCCGGACAGCGCGCAATGATGCTGGAGAGGAACAATCAAAACAAAAAGGTGGTTGAAAAAGAAGAGACTGACAAAAAAATGTTTTCTGAACTGAACCAATGGCCTATACAGCTTAATCTCATAAATCCAAATGCATCTTACCTGGACGGCGCGGACCTTTTAATTGCGGCCGATTGTTGTGCATATGCATACGGCAGCTTCCACAAGGATTTTATTGCAGGGAAGATCACATTGATCGGTTGCCCGAAACTGGATGACAACGGGTATTATATAGAGAAACTGACAGAAATATTCTCCGGAAACGATATAAAGAGCATTACGGTAACCAGAATGGAAGTCCCGTGCTGCGGAGGTATTGTATATGCTGTTAAAAGCGCAATGCTTAATGCTCAGAAAATAGTTCCTTACAGAGAAGTAATAATAGGTGTTGACGGGAGAATAGTAAGTGATTAAACACGAATCCTGTGCTGTTTTTGTTATGAACCAGCACAGGATTTGTCTTTTAAAGGACTGTTACACCTGCTTCTTTTGCTTTTTTTACAATATATTCAGGTATCTTGTCATCACTGATTAACACGTCCAGATCGGACAAATGGCCGAACGTAAAGGCCATAACCTTGTTAAATTTGCTGGAATCAGCCAGCATTATGACTTTTTTGGCTTTTTTAATTACTGTTTTTTTCAGTTCGCATTCAAAAAAGTTTGAAACGGTAAATCCGTTTTCAGGACTGAAACCTGATGCTGCCATAAAGGCGATGTCTATATTAAAAATATCAAGCATTGATATTGCTGTCGGCCCCGATGACGATAAAGTACTGTTGTTTAATTGGCCGCCGGTATGATATATCGTGATTTTACTTTTTTTTGTAAGTTCCAGCGCAGTAATAATTCCGCTTGTGATTATGGAGAAATTGTCGTCAGGAATCAATCTGGAAAAATACATTATCGTGCTGCCTGCATCCAGATAAATTGAACGGCCCCGGTCAAGGAACTGAATTGCTTTTTCTGCGATAAGCATTTTTTCATCAACGTTTTCAGCAGCACGCAATGAATAGGCATCTTCCTCGCCATAAATGGAAGTAAACTTTTTAACATTAACAGCACCACCATGGGTTCTGATTAACAATCCCTTGCTTTCGAGATATGAAAGATCGCGTCTTAAAGTCATGGCAGAAACTTCGGGAAAAATGTCCTTAAGTTCTGAAATCTGAATTTCCCCTTTTTCATTCAGTATGCTGAGTATTTTTTCCTGTCTTTCATTATTCAAGACTTTTCACTCCTGCTATTAAAAATATCCAATTAACTCAGGTATATTCCACCATCTAATTATATATCTTAACTTATTTGAAAAAAAAGTACAATAAAAATTTAAAATAATGTTTATTATTATCAACTGTAATGTTATAATAAAACAAACAGATATTAAAAATTAACATCATATGGTTTAGATACAACATAATATTTATTATCCTGTAAAAAAAATACTTATATAATCTGAAAATAGGAGGATTTTAAATGAAAACAATAGCAGTTCGACTGTATGGAAAAAATGACTTGCGCATGGAAGAGTTTGAACTTCCCCCTATCAGAGATGATGAAATACTTGCACAAATAGTTTCAGACAGCATTTGCATGTCGTCTTACAAAGCGGCCATTCAGGGAGAAGATCACAAACGGGTGCCTAAAGACGTAAGCAAAAACCCGGTAATTATAGGCCATGAGTTTTGCGGGGTTATTCTTGAAGTAGGGGATAAATGGAAAAATAAATTCAAACCCGGTATGAAATTTTCCATTCAGCCGGCTTTGAATCTGAAAGAAAATCCATATGCTGCTCCGGGGTATTCTTTCAGATATATTGGCGGCAGTGCCACACATATTGTAATTCCGAATGAGGTAATGGAGCAGGGATGCCTTTTGGAATACAACGGAGATGCATTTTTTTATGGTTCACTTTCAGAGCCGATGTCCTGTATTGTAGGTGCCTTTAAAGCCAATTATCACACCGAAAGCGGAAGCTATGTACACAATATGGGCATAAAAGAAGGCGGCAATATGGCCATTCTGGCAGGAGTCGGACCAATGGGGCTTGGAGCAATAGATTATGCCATTCATGCAGACAGGAGACCTTCACGTCTTGTTGTAACAGATATCGATAAAGAACGTCTTGAAAGAGCTGCATCACTCTATACGGTGGAAGAAGCAAAAAAGAACGGAATTGAATTGATTTATGTCAATACCGCAAATGTTGACGATCCGGTTAAATATCTGCTGGATCTGACAAATGGTGCTGGATATGATGATGTGTTTGTTTTTGCCCCTGTAAAACCTGTTGTTGAACAGGGAGACAGGATACTCGCCAAGGACGGATGCCTGAACTTCTTTGCAGGGCCTACAAATCCCAATTTCTCAGCTGAACTGAACTTCTATAACGTACATTACAATTCAACTCATGTTGTGGGCACCAGTGGCGGAAATACAGAGGACATGATTGATTCGCTGAACATGATGGCACAGGGCAGAATTAATCCTGCTTCGATGATTACCCACATAGGTGGTTTGGACTGCGTTGTTGAAACCACACTTCATTTGCCTGAAATACCTGGAGGAAAGAAATTGATATATACCAATATTTCAATGGAATTAACTGCCATAAGTGATTTTCGTAAAAAGGCAGACACTAATCCCATGTTTGCAACACTTGCGGATATAGTTGAAAAAAATAACGGCTTATGGTGTCTTGAAGCTGAAAGATACCTTTTGGAGAATGCTGAAAAAATATAAAAAGTGAGGCGAATAATATGGCGATACCAGTTATTATGCCCAGGCAGGGCAATACAGTCGAAAGCTGCATTTTAACCGAATGGTTTGTAAAAAAGGGAGACAGGGTGAAGGAAGGCGATTTGCTTTTCTCGTATGAAACCGACAAGGCAGCTTTCGAGGAGGAATCCAAAGTAAATGGTACCGTGCTTGCAATTTTTTTCAATGAAGGCGAAGATATACCAGTATTGACCAATGTTTGTGTAATCGGTGAAGAAGGGGAAGACATTACACCGTTCATTCCCGGCGGTTCGCAGGAGGTAAAAGCTGAAGAACCCGAAAAGGTTCAGGAGCAAACAGCCAAAGAGACTGTCCATGAAGAAATCACATCTGAAGTGGTTAAGCCGAAGACAGATGGTGAAAGAATGTTCATCTCTCCAAGGGCAAGGAACCTGGCAGACAAAATAGGTGCAGATATCCGGTTTGCCACTCCAACAGGACCCGATGGAAGAATAATAGAACGGGATGTAAGAAAACTGCAGCAGGAAGGGCATCTCGTCACATCAGGCGCAAAAGAGGCATATCTGGATCTGGATAAACCTTTGCAGGGTACCGGCGTGGGCGGACGTGTTACAACAGCAGATCTTAATCGTCCCGCTGAAACTACTGAACCGGCTGTGGAAGTGGAAAAAGCGCCCGCTGCTGCTGAGTATGAGGAAGTTAAACTGACCAATATACGCAAGGTTATTGCGAAAGCAATGCATGAATCCCTGTCGCAGATGGCACAGTTGACTTTGAACACTTCTTTTGATGCAACAGAGATAATAGGTTTACGCCAGAAATTCAAAGCCAATGCAGAAAAAATGGGCCTTTCAAACATAACTCTGAACGATATCCTGATATATGCCGTCAGCCGTGTATTGCCCATGCATAAAGATTTAAATGCCCACTTTATGGGTGATTCAATAAGATATTTCAAAAATGTCCATATGGGTGTTGCAGTCGACACCGAGCGCGGATTAATGGTTCCGACGCTGTTTAATGCAAATCTTAAATCGCTGAATCAGATAGCAATGGAAACAAAAGAACTGGCGAAGGCATGCCAGAAGGGAACAATCAGTCCCGACAATCTAAAGGGTGGAACATTTACAATAACCAATCTTGGAGCTCTGGGTATTGAGTCTTTTACACCGGTTATTAATCCTCCGCAAACAGCTATTTTGGGTGTAAACACCACAGAGCAGAAGTTCAGGGAGAGAAATGGAGTTATAGAGTCCTATACTTCAATGTCGCTGTCGCTGACTTTCGATCACAGAGCTGTAGACGGTGCACCTGCAGCCAGGTTTTTGAAGGATCTGAAGGAAGCTCTTGAGAACTTCACAGTTCTTCTTGCAAAATAAGTAAGGAAGTGATTTGAGTGATCTATGATTTGATTATAATTGGCGGAGGCCCGGGAGGATATTTGGCTGCTGAGCGCGCAGGCCAGGCAGGGCTGTCTGTACTGCTTTTTGAAAAACGGGCTTTGGGCGGTGTTTGCCTGAATGAAGGATGCATTCCATCAAAAGCCCTGTTGAATTCGGCTAAAATAGCCGATTACGCAAAACACGGAAATAAGTATGGGGTAATTGCCGGAAATGTATCAATTGATCACAAGGCTGTTGTCAAAAGAAAAGACAAGGTGGTAAAGACCCTTGTTGCCGGTGTGTCAATGAAAATGAAAAAGAACAATGTAACCGTGGTAAAATATGAAGCTGTTATTGAGGGGCGTTCTGCCGATGGGTTTATTGTAAAGGCCGGAGATGAAGAGTACACCGGAAAAAGGCTTATAATCGCTACCGGTTCGGTACCTTCCATGCCACCTATTCCGGGTCTTCATGAAGGTTACAAAAATGGGTTTGTACTTACAAACAGGGAAATTCTCGATATCACCGAAATACCCGGGAGACTGGTAATCATCGGCGGAGGGGTTATTGGCCTTGAAATGGCTTCTTATTTCAATTCTGCAGGAAGTAACGTAACCGTTATCGAAATGCTGGATCATATTGCCGGCCCCACCGACAGAGAGGTCAGTACAATTCTTCTGAACAGCTATAAGAAAAAAGGGGTTGACTTCAGGCTCTCTGCAAAAGTTACCGAGATTACCGACAACGAAGTTATTTTTGAAACACAGGAGGGGAGACAATCGGTTCCTTTCGACAAGGTTCTGGTCAGCATTGGAAGAAGGCCGCTTACCGAAGGGCTTGGCCTTGAGAAAATCGGGGTTGAAACAGAACGTGGCAGGATCAAAACAGATGAGTATATGAGAACAAATATACCGGGCGTTTACGCAATAGGAGACGTAAACGGCGTATCAATGCTTGCCCATACCGCATATCGCGAAGCAGAAGTATGCATAAGCAATATCCTTGGGAAAAGGGATATCATGCGTTATAATGCAATTCCTTCAGTTATATACACAAATCCTGAAGTTGGCTGTGTTGGTGAAACAGAGGAATCAGCAAAAGACAAAGGCCTTGATGTGGAAATCTTTAAGCTTCCTTTAACATACAGTGGGCGGTATGTTGCTGAAAATGCCGAAATGGACGGAATTGTCAAGGTTATTATGCATAAAAAGTACAGGACAATTCTCGGCGTTCATATGATTGGAAGCTATGCTTCGGAAATTATTTACGGAGCTGCAATGATGATAGAAAACGAAATGCGGGTTGAAGATGTCCGCCAGATAGTATTTCCACATCCAACGGTGGGAGAAGTGCTGAAGGAAATTATGTGGGAATTCTGATTAGCTAAAGCAAATGGTTAAATATGGAAGGAGATAGATACAATGCCTAAGTCACAATTTATTGACCCGGTAGAAATACGGAAAAAGGGTAAAGTTACTTTTAAAGACATCCCTGTAAATCAATACGACAAAACTATTGAAGAAGAGAAGGCAAACTATACCACTGAGGATTTTCTCAGGATTTACAGGGATATGGCTATAATCCGTGAATTTGAAACAATGATGAATCTTATAAAAACGACGGGGGAGTATAACGGGGTACCGTATAACCATCCCGGCCCTGCCCATTTGTCCATAGGCCAGGAGGCTGCTGCTGTGGGACAGGCTTATCTTCTGGATACCGATGATTATATTTTCGGTTCCCACAGAAGCCACGGCGAAATACTGGCAAAAGGCCTTTCGGCTATTCAAAAGCTTCCTGATGAGGAGCTTATGAAAATAATGAAAGAATTCCGCAATGGTTTAATCCTGAAGATAGTTGAACAACACGGCACAGCACAAAATGTGAAGGAACTTGCGGTAGATTTTCTGATTTATGGCGCAATGGCAGAAATATTTGCACGTGAAACAGGATTCCAGGCAGGCCTGGGAGGTTCAATGCATGCATTCTTTACACCATTTGGAATTTACCCGAATAATGCAATAGTAGGCGGTTCTGCCGATATTGCAGTCGGAGCTGCACTGTATAAAAAGATTAACAGGAAAAAAGGCATTGTCATTGCAAACATAGGCGACGGAGCTCTTGGCTGTGGCCCTGTTTGGGAAGCATTAAGCCTTGCAGCTATGGATCAGTACAAGAAACTCTGGGAAGGGGAATACAAAGGAGGACTGCCGTTTATTCTTAATGTTTTCAACAACCATTACGGAATGGGCGGTCAGACAAGAGGAGAAACAATGGGTTATGACATACTTGCCCGTGTGGGTGCAGGTGTAAACCCTGAACAGATGCATGCCGAGAGAGTAGACGGATACAATCCGCTGGCTGTTATAGATGCAATCCGCAGAAAGAAAAAGATACTTGTTGAAGATAAAGACGGGCCGGTGTTGCTGGATACTGTAACATACCGTTATTCAGGGCATTCACCATCAGATGCTTCCAGCTACAGGACTAAGGAAGAAGTAGATGCCTGGATGGCACATGATCCTCTGATTACATTCCGTAAACAGCTGGTAGATGCATCTGTAGCCCCCGATAAAACTTTTGACGGAATTTTGGACTACGCTAAAAATCTGATAACAAGACAACTGAAAATAGCAATTGATGATTCAATATCTCCAAGAATGAATCTGAAGAAAGATCCTGATGCAATAGGCAGGCTGATGTTCTCCAATCAGAGAATTGAAAAATTGGAAGACAGGGAATGTGAAGTCCTGATGCCGAAGGAAGAGAATCCGCAATGGAAGAGGGTTCAGCAAAAGGAACGTTTCGGCCTTGACAAAGACGGCAAGCCCGTATCAAAAAATAAGGTATATCAGCTTAGGGACGGCCTGTTTGAAGCATTAATTGACAAATTCTACACAGATCCCACTTTGGTTGCCTATGGAGAAGAAAACAGGGACTGGGGCGGCGCTTTTGCAGTATACCGCGGCTTAACCGAATCATTGCCTTACCATAGACTGTTCAACTCCCCGATATCCGAAGGTGCCATTGTCGGTTCGGCTGTAGGTTATGCGCTGTGCGGCGGCCGTGCTGTTGTTGAGCTTATGTATGCCGACTTTTTGGGCCGCGCAGGCGACGAAGTATTCAACCAGCTTGCAAAATGGCAGGCAATGAGCGCAGGTCAGCTGAAAATGCCGGTCGTTCTCCGTATTTCGGTAGGTTCTAAGTACGGAGCCCAGCATTCCCAGGACTGGACATCACTCGTTGCCCATATCCCGGGATTAAAATGCGTATTCCCTGCAACACCGTATGATGCAAAAGGTTTGTTAAACAGCGCGCTTTCGGGCACCGATCCCGTGATATTCTTTGAGAGCCAGAGAATTTATGATATTGGAGAATTATTCCACAAAGAAGGGGTTCCGAAGGATTACTATGAAATTCCTATAGGAGAGCCCGACATAAAGAAAGAAGGAAAGGATATAACAATCCTTACCGTAGGTGCAACTCTTTACCGTGCGCTCGAGGCAGCGAAGATACTCGAGGAAAAATACGGTTTATCTGCTGAAGTTATTGACGCAAGAAGTATAGTTCCATTTAACTATGAAAAGGTCATTGAGTCGGTTAAAAAGACAGGGCGCATACTGTTAACCAGTGATGCCTGTGAAAGGGGATCGCATTTGAAAGACATGGCTCAGACCATCAGTGAACTTGCTTTCGATTATCTTGATGCACCACCGGTTGTGGTAGGCTCAAGAAACTGGATAACACCTGCTCATGAGCTTGAGGAATACTTCTTCCCACAGCCTGAATGGATGATAGATGCTATTCACGAAAAAATTCTTCCGTTACCGGGACATGTTCCTGTAACCAATTTCACAAAACAGGAAATGTTAAGGATTAATAAACTGGGGATCTAATAACAAGTTTGAAAGGGGAATTTTCAATGAGCGACTGCAAAATGCTGGAAGGGAAAGTGGCAATTGTTACCGGTGCAGCACAGGGGCTTGGAGAAGCACTGGCAAGAAGGCTTGATAAGGAAGGCTGCAAGGTAGTAGTGGCAGATGTAAACTATGAAAAAGCCAGGGAAGTTGCAGAGTCATTAACTGATGCAATTGCTGTTGAAGTGGATGTTACAAATGAGGAACAGGTGGATGCAATGGTGCAAACAGCAGTTGACAAGTATGGCACATTGGATATCCTTGTTGCAAATGCTGCTATACTTATAGCAATGCCAACCACCGAGTTCCCGCTTGATAAATGGAAAAAGGTGATGGATGTAAACATAAATGGATATTTCCTCTGTGCTCGTGCTGCTGCAAGGGTAATGGCAAAGAACAGAAAGGGCACCATTATCCAGATTAACAGTAAATCCGGCAAAAAGGGTTCATATAAGAATGCAGCATATGCTACAAGCAAGTTTGCCGGAATAGGCCTGACACAAAGCCTTGCTCTTGAGATGGCTGAATACGGTGTCCGCGTTAATGCCATTTGCCCCGGCAACCTGCTGGATTCACCGCTGTGGGTAAACAGCCTGTATAAGCAGTATGCAAAGAACCAGGGAATTACCGAGGAAGAAGTAAGACAGAAATATCTTAATCAGGTACCAATGAAGCGCGGTTGCACTTATGATGATGTGGCAAATGTTATGGTATTTTTGGCATCAGATCAGGCAAGTTATATGACAGGCCAGGCAATTAACGTGACAGGCGGTCAGGAAATGAGATAGTACCAGGTGGGGGATACGGCGGATTCAGTGCCGGGTTCAATCCCCCGCTTAAGGTTATTAAAACTATTGCTGCGTGTTGCATGCAAAGCGCACGAAAATATTACATACTACTTTTCGGAGGATAATCATGCACGAGCTGATTGAAAAACTGAATCATCATGACAAGGATACCCGTATTGGTGCATTGAAAGAACTGCACCAACTCTATTTAAACGGCGATATTAAGAAAAATCCGGTCGATTTTGAATATGTAAACAATCATATTCATACCACCTATTCCTTCTCACCTTACTCTCCGGCAAAGGCTTTGTGGATGGCTTTCATATCAGGCCTTGAAACTGCAGGCATCATGGATCACGACTCGGTCGGTGGCATACCAGAGTTTATAGAAGCCGGAAAGGTTTTAAATATGGCAACAACTGTCGGTATGGAAGTAAGGGTTGACATGTCCGGAACGAAACTTTCTGATAAACGCATTAACAACCCCGACCAAAAGGGTATTGCGTATGTAGCAATGCATGGCATCCCTCATACGCAGCTAAACAAAGTGAGCTGTTTTATAAAGCCTTACCAGGAAGAGCGCAACAAACGGAACAGGGCTATGGTGGAAAACATTAACCGAATCATGTCTGATTATGGTATATATTTGAATTTCGATAACGATATTATACCTGTTTCGATGGCTCATGACGGCGGAACAATAACCGAAAGGCACCTGTTGTACGCTTTGTCATTGAAAATCCTGTCAACCTTCGGAAAAGGCAGTGCAACGGTAAATTTCCTTAAAGAAAAGGTTCAGATTCCTCTGACTCAAAAGCTCGAGTCCTATCTTGCAGATGAAAGCAACGTCTTTTATGAATATGATTTGCTTGGAGTATTAAAAAGCCACCTTGTGGAGAAATTTTATATTCCTGCTGCAGCAGAATGCCCGCCCGTTGAGAAGTTTATAGAACTGTGCAACGAAACCGGGGCAATACCGGCTTATGCATATCTTGGTGATGTTGGCGATTCGGTAACCGGGGATAAGAAAACGCAGAAATTCGAGGATGATTATATAGAACTGTTGTTTGACGAGCTGAAGAGACTTGGATTCAAAGCAGTCACGTATATGCCTTCAAGAAATACAAAAGAGCAGCTCAGAAGAGTAAAAGCATTATGTGATGAGTACGAAATGTTCCAGATAAGCGGTGAAGACATTAATACGCCCAGGCAGAAATTTATCTGTGAAGCCCTCAGGGATCCCGAGTTTAAAAACCTCACAGATGCAACATGGGCACTGATAGGACATGAAACAGCAGCAACCGAAGACCTGGAGAAAGCTATGTTTTCCAGGGAATCTGATGAAATTTTTATGGATTTGAACGAGCGGATACAGTATTATAAAAATATAGCATTGAAAATATGGAGGAGGGAACAGGTGTGAAGCATGTTCTTGCATTTGACTACGGTGCCAGCAGTGGAAGGGCTATTTTGGGAAGTTTTGACGGGGAAAAGCTTACATTAAAAGAGATCCATCGCTTTTCGAATGATCCCGTAATGGTCGGAGATAGCCTGCATTGGGATATTTTAAGGCTTTATCATGAACTTAAGCAGGGCATATTAAAAGGTTACAAGGAGACTGACGGAAACATTGACAGTATTGGAATAGATACCTGGGGTGTGGATTTCGGCCTTTTGGACAAGAATGATGTTTTGCTGGGAAATCCTTTCCACTACAGGGATTCCCGCACAGACGGGATGATAGAGGAAGCCTTGAAGGTAGTAAGGCGTGAAAGGATATATAATGATACCGGCATTGCTTTCCAGAAATTCAATACACTGTATCAGTTGCTTGAAATGGTAAAAAATAAATCCACATTGCTTGAAAATGCGGAGACTTTGCTTTTCATACCCGATCTGCTCACATTTTTCCTTACCGGCAATAAGGCTTGTGAGTTTACCATTGCATCAACGTCTCAGATGCTTCTCGCAGGAAGAGGAACCTGGGCTTATGATTTATTGAATGAACTCGACATCCCTGTACAGATTCTGCCTGAAATAATATATCCATGTACACGTGTCGGGGTTCTCAGACAATCGGTACAGGACGAGCTGGGAGTTAAGGATATACCCGTTATTGCAGTAGCGAGTCATGATACTGCCTCTGCTGTTATATCCGCTCCTCTTGAAAACAGCAATGATGCATATATAAGCAGCGGAACGTGGTCATTGCTTGGTACCGAAAGAGAAAAGCCCGTGATAAATGATAAAACCCTGGGTTTGAATTACACCAATGAAGGCGGCATTAACAGGACGGTACGCCTGTTGACAAATATTATGGGACTTTGGGTATATCAGGAATGCCGGAGGGCATGGAGAAAACAGGGGATTGAAATAAGCTATGATGAAATGGATGCCCTTGCAAATGCGGCAAAGCCGTTCCAGGCGTTTATTGATGTGGATTATGAAACATTTTACAGTCCTGGCAATATGCCTGAAAAGGTTATTGATTACTGCAGGAAAACCGGCCAGGAAGTACCTTCCGACAAGGGAAGCATTATCAGAATAGTCATGGAGAGCCTTGCAATGAAATATAGAAGCGCGGTGGAAGGCCTTGAAGAGATAACCGGCAGCAAAGTCCCTGTCCTTCATATTGTCGGCGGAGGATGCAAGAACACAATGCTGAGCCAGTATACTGCAGATGTTTTAAACCGCCCTGTAACTGCAGGGCCGGTAGAAGCTACCGCCATTGGGAATATTATGTCGCAGCTTATGGCACTGAAAGAGATCTATGATTTGAATGAGGCGAGAGAAGTTGTAAAACGTTCATTCCCGACAGAAGAGTATAAGCCCGAAAATGCAGATGCATGGAATGAGGCTTATGGCAAATATAAGGATATAATTAAGAAAATATAGACATAAAACATTGAATTGGTAGCCGCTAAGTCCGGATACCGATGATTAACGGTGTTTTGAAAAGCATTGCCGGGATTCCGTATATAAATTGCATATATTTAAATAAGGAGGTTATTGATATGGATATACAAAAGCCCGAAAACAGATTTATTGGAAGATGGCCAAAGATAGGCATAAGGCCTGTCATTGACGGCAGAATGAGGGGAGTCAGAGAATCTCTCGAGGAGCAGACAATGGGCATGGCGAAAGCCTGTGCCAGGTTATTGGAAGAAAACATCAGGTATTTAAACGGATTACCTGTTGAATGCGTTATAGCAGATACGACCATAGGAGGAGTAGCTGAGGCCGCTAGATGTGCCGACAAATTCCAGAGAGAAGGAGTTGGCATAACCATTACCGTAACGCCGTGCTGGTGCTATGGTTCAGAGACAATGGATATGGACCCCCACACAATAAAAGCTGTTTGGGGCTTTAACGGAACAGAACGTCCCGGTGCAGTGTATCTGGCTGCCGTGCTGGCGGCACATAACCAAAAGGGACTGCCCGCTTTCGGAATTTATGGCAGAGACGTGCAGGATGCAGGAGATCAAACCATTCCCGACGATGTAAAGGAGAAACTGCTGCGCTTTGCCAGGGCAGCACTTGCAGTTGCTACTATGAGAGGGAAATCATACCTGTCGATGGGCACGGTTTCAATGGGAATTGCAGGATCAATGGTAAATCCCGACTTTTTTGAGGATTACCTCGGTATGAGAGTTGAGTATATAGACTTGTCTGAATACATAAGAAGAATAGATGAAGGCATATATGACAGGGAAGAGTTCGAGAAGGCCCTGAAGTGGGTAAAGGAATACTGCCATGAAGGGCCTGACAATAATCCTCCGGAATTGCGCAAGTCCAGAGAAAAGCTGGATGAAGAATGGGAATTCTGTGTCAAGATGGCCATAATTGCAAAAGACCTGATGGTTGGAAATCCAAAGCTTAAAGAGCTTGGATTCGGTGAAGAAGCAAACGGACATAATGCAATTCTGGCAGGTTTCCAGGGACAACGTCAGTGGACAGACCATTTCCCGAATGCAGATTTTACGGAAGCAATTCTTAACAGTTCCTTCGACTGGACGGGTATTCGTCAGCCATATCTTTTGGCAACAGAGAACGACAGCCTGAACGGCGTGTCGATGTTATTTGGACATTTGCTGACAAATACAGCACAGGTTTTTGCAGACGTTCGTACTTATTGGAGCCCTGAAGCCGTTAAGCGCGTTACCGGTTATACTCCTGAAGGGTATGCTGCAAACGGTTTCATACACCTTATTAATTCTGGTTCTGCTGCACTGGATGGCACCGGTGAACAAACACTGGATGGCAAGCCTGTGATGAAACCATGGTGGGATATTACTCCGGAAGAAGCGAAAAAATGCCTTGATGCTACTCAATGGCGTCCTGCCAATGTCGGTTACTTCAGGGGCGGCGGGTTCTCATCCAATTTCTTAAGCCGTGGAGGAATGCCGGTAACACTTACCAGGTTAAACCTTGTGAAAGGTCTGGGTCCTGTGCTGCAAATTGCTGAAGGATATACCATAGAATTGCCTGAGCATGTGCACGATATATTGAATAAACGTACAGATCCGACATGGCCGACAACCTGGTTTGCTCCAAGGCTTACAGGCAAGGGTGCATTTAAAGATGTTTACTCTGTTATGGCAAACTGGGGTGCAAACCACGGCGCATTCAGCTATGGGCATATCGGTGCAGATTTAATCACATTGGCATCAATACTGAGAATACCTGTATGCATGCATAATGTTGACAATGATAAAATATTCAGGCCAAGCGCATGGACAGCATTCGGAACCGAAGATCCAGAGGGGGCCGACTACAGGGCATGTAAAAACTTTGGCCCGTTATATGCAAAATAAACTGACTAAAACTCCCCGGTTTTCCGGGGAGTTTTTTCACATTATTGGTGCAGTATTCTCTGTTGCAAAGGAACAGCTGTTTAACTATACTGTATCAGCTAAAACAACATAGAGAATTATATAATACACAAGCAAACGATAATTATTATTTATTAATACCATTTTTCTACAAATTGGAAAAATCCGGTGAAAAGCCAGTATATATAATATTGGAATCAAATGCTCCTATATTTGCGGATGCAGAAAGAAACATTATTCATAACATACATACAAAATTTGTAGATGATTTCATGACTGTGTTGCAACACATGTTCCGGAGAGCGTTAAAAAGTATGATAGATTTCATATGTCAGTTGAACATGCAAGAAAAGTTTTAAATTCGATATAGATTTGGAAATTCTATTTAGCAAATTTTAAGAGAATCCTAATCTGAGGATTCTTTTTTTATGCTATCATTTTGGAGGCAGTGAATGGCAAATATGCCGTAATCCTTTTATCAGAAATGTATTAAGTCAGATATAAATCATCGATTATACGAACGATATTCGCCAAGGATGACCAGGAATCGGCAAGGAAACAGTTAAGGTATGTTGTATTGGACGAGCTTAAAAGTCGTTTTCCTAAAGAAATGAAAATTCTTAAAGAAGTTAAGGAAACTTATTACTGAAATTCAATGAGCAATAAATGAGCAATATATGTTAATATTTTTTTATTTCAGCAATCCCTATTAAGACATTCAAAAAGCAGTAAAGTAAAATAATGATATTAGGACGTGCTCTGAAAACAAGCCGGAATATACTAAGTGAGGTGTTGTGATAAATGGGATGTAAGGTTGTAATTATCGGCGGCGGAAGCTATAACTGGACACCTACCCTCGCAGGAGATTTGTTTGCAAGGGAAAGCCTTCGCGGAAGCGAACTGGTATTGGTTGATATAAACCATATTGCTGCAGAAGAGATGAAAAAATATTGTGAAATGATGATACAGGCTTTGGGAACCGACTGGAAGGTTAGCGTTGAAGATCTGGATACTGCTTTGCAGGATGCAACGGTTGTTTGCATATCCATATCCTCCGGGGGCCTTAAAGCCATGGATCTAGATTATCACATTCCCGAGAAATACGGTGTATACCATACAGTGGGAGATACCGTCGGACCGGGTGGTATTTCAAGGACTTTAAGAAATGTACCGGTTTTTCTTGACATAGCAAGGAAGATGGAGAAGATCTGTCCCGACGCATGGCTGGTTCATGTAACGAACCCGTTGTCACAGCTTACCCGTGCTGTATGCATGGAAACATCGATAAAATGTGTCGGGCTTTGTCATAACTATGCCGGAACCATAGCAATGCTGGCCGATTATTTCGGGGTTGATACCAGTGAAGTTAATGCTTTGAGCGTAGGGGTAAACCACTTTACCTGGCTTAAAAATATTACTGTCAAGGGAATACCCGTTGATAATGAATTGTCACTTGAAAGGTATGTTGAGTATTTCAATAACAAGCACGGAATATTAAAAACAAATACCACCGATGATATTATCCAGCAGGAACTCGTCGGACATAACATGGAGTATTATTTTAACTTTTATCTCTACGAACGGTTTGGATATTTCCCTGTAGGATCATCAAACCATGTTGCTGAAAACCTGCCTTATTACTGCAATGACCTGGAACTTATGAAAAAATATCATATACGCCGGAAGGGAGTTTTGCCGAGGAGACAACTCCTGGTGGATAAAAAAGTTAATGAGATACATGATATTTTAGCCGGGAAAAAACCTCTCCCTGAAATAAAACCGTCAAACGAAGCATTGTCAGTTATTGTTGAATCGCTGTATACCGGGAAACCATCGAGCTGCATTGCTGCTATGCCAAACCAGGGGCAGGTTTCGAATTTGCCCAAAGATGTAATTGTGGAAACCTGGGTTCATGTTAACGGCAGTGGAATTTTCCCTGTAATGAGCGGAGAGATACCTGAGTATTTGACCGGCTACATGCAGACTGTTATTGATGAACAGGAGGCTACAGTAAAAGCGGCAATCACAGGGGACAGGAACCTTGTGGTACGCGCAATGCATATATCTCCTGAGCTTTTGAACAAGGAAGCTGCCGGGCAATTGACCGATGAGCTGCTCAATGCCCACCGTGAGTACCTGCCCCAGTTTTTTAAATAAACATGATTTTGTATATCAGGAAGGGGGAAGAAGATAATGACGAGCATTGAAAGAGTGAACAGGCTTCTGAACAAAGAACGGGTTGACAGGGTTCCGATTTTTGATTTGCTGCGAAATGATGCGGCAATTGAATATTATTCGGGTGGCAAGCTGACTTATGAAAATGCAGAGGAACTGGTTTACAGGGCGGTAGGTAAAATACTGGACGCTACAAGGGCTTCGGTTAAATATCCTGTGCCCGACAAAGAAACAGTTTTGCCTGATGGCCGCAAGGCCAGGCAATACCGCTGGACCACCTGGAATGAACCGGTACGTTTTGCAGACGCTGAAGAATATGAGAGCTATCTCAGGAAAGAACATATTGCAAGGGATACAGATTTCAGCAATCTGGAGGATAATGTACGGAAAATTATAGATAAATTTACCGCTCTGAGCGAGAAACTGGGTGATACATATCTTTTCTGGAGTGTTGGAGGGGTTGGTCTCGGATATCTCCATTCAGAAATAGGCCTTGACCAGTTTTCATATTTCCTCTATGACTGCCCTGAAGTGATATCCGAAGCACTGGAGGCAAAAACCGAAGCCGCGGTAAGAAAAATCGGGGTGCTTAAAGATCTTTCAAAAGATTTGGCCATACAGCCTCAAGGACTATTCATGGCAGAAGATATCGCATTTAAAGGAACAACGATGTTTTCTCCCGCTTATTTACGGAAGGAGTTTTTCCCAAGGCTGAAAAGAGTTGTTGATGCCTGCCATAAGGCCGGATGGAAATTTATGTTCCACTCAGACGGCAATCTTATGGAAATACTGGATGATTTTGCGGAAGCAGGCGTGGATATTTTAAATCCGATTGAAACCGCAGCAGGCATGGATATTAAGCTGATACACAAAAGGTATCCGGATTTAATAATGGCCGGAGGTATTGATACATCAACTCTTCTTCCGTTTGGAAAGCCCTCAGAAATAAGGGATGCGGTTGTGAAAACCATTGAAGATTCAGAAGGAAAGATTATGCTGGGCTCATCATCTGAAATGCATGCAGAAGTTCCGCTGGAAAATGTGATAGCTTTATATGAAACCGTACTGAACTATAAACTGTAAAGGCATTAAGATTATATTTGTTTATATGGAATAGGGGTGATATATTGAACAGCAGGGACAGATTAATGAATACTCTATTATTCAAACCGGTGGATCGAATCCCGCTTGTTGAATGGAATGTCCGTAAGGCAACAATACGCGAATGGGTTAAGCAAGGGTATCCGGAGGATGCCAATCAGAAATCCTTTTTCGATCTTGATCCGTTCTACATCAGTGTTCCGATATCATTGAGCTTGTATCCCGCATTTGAAGAAAAAACTCTTGAAGAGGATGGCAAGTACAGGATTTGGCAGGACAACACCGGAGCAATCAGAAAAGATTTTGCAGAAATTGAGAATCCGGGTTTTGTTACACGTTCCTGGCTGAAATTTCCGGTGGAAAACCGGGAAGATTTTATCGAAATGAAAAAGCGGTACGACAGCAGCGAGCCATGCCGGTATGTTGAAAACTGGCCTTTAAGGGCGGATATCATTGCAAATGCCCCTGTGGCTTCTCATCTTTCAGTGCCGTTCCTGTTCTGGACTGTAAGAGACTGGATGGGGTTTGAAAATTTTTGCCTTGCTTTTTATGACATGCCAGAGCTAATCGATGAAATGTTCGGTTTCCTAACCGACTTTTACATTGAAACACTAAAAAGAGGAATTAAGGAACTGAAAATTGATATGGTGGAACTGAAGGAGGACATGGCATATAAAAATGCACCGATGATATCTCCAGAAATGTTCAGAAGGTTTATGATGCCGCATTACAAAAGATTCATCAGTTTCTTAAGAGAAAATGGTGTCAGGTTTGTCTATGTGGATTGTGACGGGTATCCCGGCGGGTTGATTCCCTGCTGGATCGAGTGCGGGGTGGACGGAATGTCTCCCTGTGAAATTGCTGCAGGCAATGATTTATTGAAACTGAGAAAGGAATACCCTGGTTTTGCGCTTTTCGGAGGAATTGACAAAAGAGAGCTGGCAAAGAATAAAAAGGCCATTTATAACGAAGTTATGTCCAAAGTGCCGGCACTTATTGAAAAAGGTGGTTATGTACCTCATGTTGATCATGCAGTGCCGTTTGATGTTCCGCTAAAAAATTTCCTGTACTACAGGGAGCTGATGAAGAAAATTGCATACGGTGAACCGGTTGCAGAGCCTGAGAATGATGATTGATTAAACTGATTTTAATATCAGGATCGTATCCTTAGCAGTGCACCAGACAGAAATCCCGATTCTGTTTGGTGCATGTTGTTTTAACCGGAAATATGTGATTAAAATACACCTTGCTTGAATGTAAACCGTATCCTGACATTGCAACCAATAACAGGCCTGTCCGCTGCCGGGTATTCCAAAATTGAAAACGGCATATCATGCCAAAAATGATATACAAATATTGGTGTGCCGTAATTCGGGCAGCATTTGGGGTACATTTACCTGCATCATGCAGCCATGCCGGCATAATAATTATATTAACTTGCTTCGGGGATTTAATTAAAGAGTGAAAAATTAATCAAAGCAGAAAAATGAATCATTTTGCCCCTGGTAGAAAAGTGCATCATTTTTCACCTTATTGGATCTTTCCATTTTTGAGTTAAGCCTTATAATACTAGATGTGCACGTTGTTAACACCAAAAGTCTTGGCAGGGGGAAATCCAATATGAAAACCACACAAAATGCTATAGGGGGTAAAATGAGAGAAAAAAGAAAATCTCATTTTATCAGGCAGGTTAAAAGAAGCAAGTATTTATATTTAATCTTCTTTTTACCGTTATGCTATTATATTTTATTTCACTACTGGCCAATGTATGGTATTATAATAGCCTTTAAAGATTATAACGTTGTTAAGGGAATACTTGGCAGCCCATGGGTGGGATTCAAGCATTTTGAAAAATTCCTTACCGATCCCTATTTCTGGAAACTGGTCAGAAATACATTACTTATAAATATATATGGACTGTTTTGGTCATTTCCGGCACCGATAGTCCTTGCACTTTTATTAAATGAGCTTCCGAACAGGGGCTTTAAAAAATTCGTACAAAGTGTAAGCTACCTTCCTCATTTTATCTCAACTGTAGTAGTCTGCGGAATGATTGTGAACTTTCTTTCTTCCGACGGTTTTGTGAATCAGATCCTGATTGCGCTTGGAAGAGAACGAATTCAGTTTCTAATGCGGCCTGAATGGTTCAGAACGATATATATTGCTTCGGGGATATGGCAGAATGTAGGTTGGGGTTCAATAGTATATCTTGCTGCACTTGCTGGTATAGATGAAGAATTGTATGAAGCTGCCACGATTGACGGCGCAAACAGGTGGAAGCAAATGATTCATATTACTCTGCCAGGTATTAAACCCACCATTTCGATAATGCTGATAATGAATCTTGGCAGGCTGATGAGCATTGGTTATGAGAAAATAATACTTCTTTATAACGGTTCTACCTATGAAACCGCAGATGTCATATCGACATATGTTTACAGGCGCGGGCTTTTGGGAAACGATTTCAGTTATGCAACGGCGGTCAGCCTGTTTCAAAGCGTTGTAGGATTAATACTCCTTTATACTTCGAACAAGATATCCAATAAGCTTAGTGAAACCGGATTGTGGTAAGGCAAGGAGACGATAATAATGAGCAAGACCCGGAAAATTAAAATGTCCACAGGTTATAAAATTTTTAATGTTATAAACCATATACTTCTTTTAATATTGGTTTTTGTTACAGTTTATCCAATGTATTATATTTTCATTGTCTCCATCAGCAATGGAATATATGTCAGCAGGGGTGAAGTACACCTTTTGCCTAAGGGCATTACATTAAGCGCATATAAAACTGTCTTTCAAAACTCGGATATATGGAGAGCTTATTTGAATACAATAATATATACAACGGTTGGTACGGCAATTAATATTGTACTGTCATCAATGTGCGCTTATCCCCTTTCAAGAAAGGATTTTTACGGAAGACCTGTGTTCACTTTTATTGTTGCATTTACAATGTTTATGAGCGGTGGTATGATTCCGCTGTACCTTGTAGTGCTTAAACTGGGGCTGATTGATACTATATGGTCCATTGTGCTTCCGCCTGCAATTAATACTTTCAATATGATTATCATGCGGACGTTTTTCCAGGACATACCTGTTTCCCTGCAGGAATCTGCTTTCCTGGACGGGGCAAACGATTTGCAGATTCTCTGGAAGATTATTCTGCCTCTTTCAAAACCAATTATGGCCACCATGGTTTTGTTTTATGCCGTTCAGCATTGGAACAGCTTTTTCTCTGCATTAATATACCTGAACAGCAAATCCAAATACCCTGTTCAGATATTATTACGAAACATTGTTATAGCCGGAGAGTTTGCAGATCAGCAGACATCTATAGGCAATGTCGAGTCAAATTTTGCTGTTGTAGCGATGAATTACAAATATGCGGTCATTATCATCTCTGTAGTACCCATATTAATGGTGTACCCGTTCTTACAGAAGCATTTTGCAAAAGGTGTAATGATAGGGGCACTTAAAGGGTAGCGACAGCGGATGATTATATATTTTACACAACTTATAGCTTTTCTTTCTTCAAAAATCAGTAAATTAACAGGAGGGATTTGTATGAAAAAGTCTTATGCAAAAACTGTTGTACTATTTTTATGCCTGGTAATGGCATTGTCATTGGTTACGGGCTGTGCAAAACCTGCAGGTAACAGCAGCGGCGCCGATACAGGCAATCAGTCGGCAACTGCGCCAACACAGGCAGCCGACAACACGGAAAAAAGCTCCGGCAAGATTTCAGAAAAAGAACGCGTACTGAAAGTTATGTTTCCTGAGCATCCGAACCAGCCTGTAAAGAATTTTGCGCCTGCCCAGCAGGAAATCTTTAAAAAGACCAACATAAAACTGGATTTTGAAGTCGTACCAAGCAGCAACTATGAGGACAAGAAAAAAATCCTGTTAGCTACAAACAATTTGCCTGACATAATCAGGATCAGCAAAAGCGATGTAAATGATTACGGAACTACGGGAATCTTTTTGCCTTTGATGGATTATGTCAAGAATGACATGGTATATTTTAAAGAAAAATGGGAAAACATACCTGACCTTATAAAAGTAACACTTGACGGTGAACTGTATGGATTCCCGGTTATTGCCAGAAACGAAGCTAAAAACGGCTATGGCCCTGTAATTCGTGTGGACCTGCTTAAAAAGCATAATCTGAAAACACCAGATACTTTTGATGAATTGCTTGATGTACTTGCCAAGCTGAAGGAAATTTACCCGAATTCTACACCATGGTCGATGAGGAGCGGTACGGTCAAAAATATCCAGAAAATAGCTTATATGCTTGGTTCAGGCTATGGTGACGATGGAATTTACTATGACTATGACGTGGACGGAGGCCGTTATGTATTTGGCCCAGCAACGAAAGAGTTTAAGAACGTGCTTTCTTATTTGAATAAAGCATACAAGATGGGTGTCCTGGATCCGGACTATGCAGTGTCCACGAAACGGCAATGGGAAGAAAATCTTACAAGTGGTAAGTCGTTCTTCTTCCTTGACAACAGTGGATTTGGACTGAACTATACAAATAATCTTCGTAAAACCGATCCTGAAGCTACATTCCAGATAATACCAATACCTGCAAACCAGGACGGAGTAAGAAGAGCTGTATTCTATGCTACGGTTTTCACCGGTGAAATGTATGCAGTCAATGCGAAAATAAAGGATCCCGATACGGTAATTAAGTTTATTGACTGGATGTATTCAGAAGAAGGATCGAATATAACCAACTTCGGTGTTGAAGGCGAAACTTTCTACATAGATGAAAACGGCCAGCCGCAGTTTATAGCTGATTATGTAGCAAAATTCAAGGATGCTCAGCCCTCACCATACTATGCTGTTTATTCAGATTTAGGAATAACAAAGCTGAATTTCTCATTATGGGCCTGCAATACCATGACCCAATTCCAGATAGAAAAATTAACCGGTACATGGAGCGATCTTTACGATGAATATTGGACTATAGTAGGTAATGACAAGGCTTATGTTGAGCCTGTTATGGATCCGCCTCTTACGGCAGAAGAAGCAGAAAGAGTTAAGGATATACTTGCATCTTTGAATACAATGCTTGAACAGGAATATGACAAGTTTATAATAGGTGTGAAAGATATCAGCGAATATGATGCGGTTATAGAAAAAGCAATAGAAATGGGTGCACTGGAGCTTGAACAGATTTATAACAATGCTTTGGCCCGGTTGCAGCAATAATTGGTAAAGATAATCCAATGCCTGTTTCAAGCAAGGAAACAGGCATTGGCAGTTTATCAGGATTACTTGTAACTTGCATTTTTACCTGATATAAAGGAAAGGTAAATAACGGAGGAACCCAATAATGGAATGCAGAAAAATAAACAGCGGTGTATGGCCAACTATGCTGACACCATTTACCGAATCAGGAAAAGTGGATTATTCCGCCCTCGAAAAACTTGTTGACTGGTATATCAGTAACGGAGTACATGGGCTTTTTGCTGTCTGCCAGTCCAGTGAGATGTTTTATTTGACCGTTGATGAAAGGGTTGAAATAGCCAAATTCGTTGTAAAAGCAGCCAATGGCCGTGTGCAGGTTATTGCTTCGGGTCATGTCTCAGAAAAAATTGATGATCAGGTTGACGAGCTTCAAAGAATAGCTGATTCGGGAGTAGACGCAGTAGTGCTGGTAAGCAACCGCCTGGCCGGTATAAACGATAGTGATGATGTATGGAAGAAAAATGCCGAGATTATTCTTAATAAAGTAGATGCACCTTTGGGTATTTATGAATGCCCTTACCCATATAAAAGACTTATGAATCCCGAACTGTTGTACTGGTGCGCGTCCACCGGACGCTTTCTGTTTTTGAAGGATACTTGCTGTGATACGAAACAAATTGAAGCGAAACTTCAAGCCGTGAAAGGAACGGATTTAAAGATATATAATGCCAATTCGGCTACATTGCTGGAAACGTTGAAAATCGGCGCCGAAGGATACAGCGGCGTAATGGCAAATTTTCATCCCGATTTGTATGTATGGCTTTGCAATAACTGGTCAATGAAGCCGAACATTGCCGGGGAGCTTCAGAATGTACTGGGATTTGCCTCTGTAATCGAATACCAGTATTACCCTGTTAATGCAAAGTACCACATGCAATTGGAAGGATTGGATATAAAACTTGAAAGCAGGGTTAAAAAGGCTGAGGATTTTTCATATTCAAAAAAGCTGGAAGTTATGCAGCTTAAGGCTGTTATTGATGAATACCGCAAAATATTGAACATTTAAAATGGAATTGGGGTTGAAAATAATGCAACTTATAAAAAATATACAGGAATTTATATTTGAGGAGGAAAGACCATTCAAGAGCTGCCACGCGTCAACGCTTGTAAAACTTGATGACGGAAGCATCCTTGTTGCATGGTTCGGTGGTTCACGGGAAGGTGCGGATGACGTGGCCATCTGGATGTCCAGGAAACAGGACGGGAAATGGAGTTACCCTGTGAAGGTGGCAGACATTGAAGGAATTCCTCATTGGAACCCGGTACTGTTCAGAAAAAAAGACGGGAGAATCATTCTTTATTACAAAGTCGGGCATAAAATACCCTCATGGTACACATTATCCATATATTCCGACGACGGGGGCATAACATGGAGCGAACCAAAGGAACTGGTACCGGGTGATGTTGGGGGACGTGGCCCGGTAAAAAACAAACCCATTGTTTTATCGGATGGCACATGGGCAGCGCCGGCATCATTGGAAGGCAAATACTGGGACGCGTTTGTTGATCTTTCGTATGATGAAGGGGAAACATGGCACAAGAGCGGCATTGTACCGTATAATCATGATGATTCAATGCCCGGGAAAGGAATTATCCAGCCGACACTTTGGGAGTCAGCCCCGGGGCATGTACACATGCTGTTAAGGAGTACTGCTGCAAGAATATTCAGGAGTGACTCTACAGATTATGGAAAAACATGGTGCCCGGCTTATCCAACATACCTGCCGAACAATAACAGCGGCATTGACCTGGATAGAGCCGACGACGGAACGCTTGTGCTTGCCTACAACCCGGTGGGAATGTATAAGGGTCCAAGAACACCGTTGATATTGGGGATATCTGAAGATAACGGAGGTACATGGAAACAGGGATTTATTCTTGAAAAATTCCCCGGAGAATTCTCATACCCTGCCGTTGTAATAAAGGGAAAGACTGTATATGTCACATATACGTGGCACAGGGAAAGAATTGTTTTCTGCGAGCTTATGTTAACTCCGTAAAATAACGGGAGGTTTTCAATGGACAAGTTAACTTTGCTGAAAGAAATGTTTGAGAATCCACCTGCAAAATACCGCTCAGCACCTTTCTGGGCCTGGAATGACAAACTTGACCCGAACGAGCTCAGGACGCAGGTAAGAGCGATGAAAGAGCAAGGTATGGGCGGATTTTTCATGCATTCAAGAGAAGGCCTTGAAACAGAATATATGGGAACCGAATGGATGGAATGTGTTAAAGCCTCGGTGGAAGAAGCAAAAAAAAGCGGTATATACGCATGGCTTTATGATGAGGACAGGTGGCCGTCGGGTACTGCGGGGGGCAAGGTTACTGCCGAGAGCGAGGAATTCAGGGCAAAAGGACTGACAATAGAAATATCAACAGAGGGCTTTTTGCCGGAGCCATCGGTACAGGCTCTTTTTAAAGCCAAGGTGGACGGGATGAACATTGCTGAATGCGAACGGCTGGATATATCCAGGCCGTTGCCCCGGCCAGAACATGGGGTGCTGTTGATTTTCCGTCTGGAAATCTCCCTAAAAAGCGAATGGTTTAATAATCAAAGTCCTCCGGACAATTTAAACCCAAAAACAGTAAGGTGTTTCATAGAAAAAACTTATGAAGCATATAAGGAGCATGTTGGTGCGGAGTTTGGAAATACCATTCCGGGTATATTTACCGATGAGCCCGGACTGCATGACCGTACCTGCCGTTTTTCAGGTGATCCCGGGTGGATTCCATGGACATATATGTTCCCTGGTTTTTTCAAAGAAAGAAGAGGCTACGACATTCTGGATTACATACCCTATATATTCTTTAACGGAAAATATTCCGAAAAAGCAAGGCACGACTATTGGTGGACCGTTACCGAACTGTTTTCGGAATCATATACAAAGCAATTATACGAATGGTGTGATAAAAACGGGCTGGCTTTTACCGGGCATTTCCTGTGGGAAAACAACCTGGGAATAGCCACAAGGGTCTGCGGTGCCATCATGCCGAATTACCGCTATCAGCATATTCCCGGGATTGATATGCTCAACAACCAAACTGATGAATACATTACGGTAAAGCAATGTACAAGCGTGGCAAACCAATACGGGCGGAAACAGGTTATCACCGAAACCTATGGATGTACAGGGTGGGATTTTGACTTTGAAGGGCAGAAATGGATTGGCGATTTTCAGTTTGCTATGGGGGTCAACATAAGGTGCCAGCATCTTGCCCTTTATTCTCTCAGGGGATGCAGAAAAAGGGACTATCCTCCTTCATTCAATTATAATACCACCTGGTGGAAATATAACAAGGCCATTGAGGATTATTTTTCAAGGCTTTCAGCTGTTCTTACCGAGGGAGAAGCTGTCAGGGACATCCTGGTAATTCATCCTTCAACAACGGCATGGTGCATGCTTGGAACCAATCCGTACGGACTCCCGAAAAGGGGAGATGACAGGGATATACCCCGTGTTAAGGAATACGGCGACAGGTTTAATTTGCTGTTGAAATATCTGATGGGCTGCCATAATGATTTTGATCTGGGCGATGAATTGATCATGGAAGAAACCGGAAGCGTACGGGATGGGAAGCTGTATGTAAACAGAAAAGGTTATAAGCTTGTTATAATTCCTCCGGTTAAAACTTTGCTGAGAAGTACCGTTAATCTTTTAAAATCCTTTTTGAAAGAAGGCGGAAAGGCTATTGCGCTGGAACCTGTGCCTGCAATGATTTCAGGAGAAGCATCCGATGAGATTAATGAGCTGTTTTCATCTGAAAATATGTTCATTGTTTCCGAATGGACCGGGCTTAAAAATTTACTGAATAAATTAAACCCCGGTATGATTAACATTCAGTACAGTTCCGGAGAAGAAATACCTTCCATACTGTATATGCTTAGGGATGCAGGCGAGTTCTGGATTTTATTTACGGTAAACAATGACAGGAAAAAAGGATATGAAGGTACGATAACACTTCATTCCGAGGGTACTGTTCAGGAATGGGCGCCTCTTGACGGAAAAATAACAACACCCGGGTATACCGTGACAGATGGCAAAACTATAATTGATGTTAATTTTGGTCCTTCGGATTCGCATTTATATATAATTGAAAAAGGGTTTGAAAAACAAGCCAATACCCGGGCAGAAGCAGCATATGATATGCAAATTTCAGGCTTTTCAGGAACAAACTTTTCATTTGACAGAACAATGCCTAACTCTCTTGTGCTTGATCGCTGCCGTTACCGTATAGCCAATGAAGAATGGTCCGACACAATGGATGTATGGATGGCGCAGAAGGAAATAAGGGAAAGGCTTGGCATGCGTTTAATTCATTTGAACGACAGAAACCCGCAAAGATATACCTGGATTAATGAGCCTCATCCTATGGATGGGACACAGGTTTCCTTTGAATTTGAATTCAATGTAAAAGATCTTCCGAAAAGCAGGTTGGAACTTGTTTTGGAAAAACCCGGATGGTTCAATATCATACTGAATGGAACAGAACAACAGGTTAATCAAACAGGCTGGTTCATTGACAAAGCATTGCGGAAAATCCCGTTATCAGGTGTCAAAGAGGGATTAAACATACTTGTATTAAGGTGCGAATATAAAAATTTCATGGAAATTGAAGACTGTTATATAATAGGGGATTTTGCCATTGATGCCGGCAGAGCCATAATAAACGAACCCGAAAAATTAGTGCTTGGAGACTGGACTTTGCAGGGTTATAAACACTATGCCGGGAGTATGGTTTATCATTTTGACTATTTATACAGCAGTAAGGTAAAGTTCTGTGATGACGAAAGGATTATTCTTGAACTGGGTGATTTTTCTGCTGTTAATATTGAAGTCAGGATAAACGGAAAAACAGCGGGTTTTGTTCCATGGAAAGCGGCATCACAGGTGGATATAACCGACGTAATTACTGAGGGAAGAAATCATATTGAGATAGAGGTAATGGGAAGCCCCAGAAACTTTTTCGGCCCATTCCATCAGACTTTCAGGGCAAATGCGGTGAACAGTGCCTCGTTCAGAACACAACACAGTGAGTATACTCCTGACTATATGGTAAAACCCTACGGTTTATTTGAGCCTGTCAGAATTTATCGATACATTCGAAAAAAGTAAACCAAAGCTCGGCTTTGACTTATGTTTACCGACATGTTAGGATTAAGAATGAGTTTTCTTTTGTAATGGCATTTTTGAATGAGATATGTTGCAGGGTGATGAAAGACGGCTGGTTTTGGAAAATTCACGGTAATAAAAAAGGATATCAGATTCTTTTTGCATAAGGGCAAAAGCCTCTATTTCAAGCTGCTCTTCTATTTTCTGCTGTTTTTGATTCCTGTTATAATAATAGGATTAATTACATATATAAACTCAGCGAAAATGATAAAAGATAATTTCCAGGAAAAGATAACAATGAACCTGGAATCGGCTTCGAATACAATTGACATGTATATAAAGTCTGCCCAGGAAACAGGCGCCGGTTTCTTTAATGATGAGTTTGTAAGGACGTATCTTGTACCGCGATCAAAGCAAACTGCGGTTATTAAATCGGGGCTCTGGAGAATCCCCAGGATTATACAGAGAAATGAAAATATTGTTGGCGGCTTTGCAACAAGTATTTTTACTTATGTTGATGAAAATGTCGTATATGTTGGTGCAGGATTAAACGAGTTTGATACATTTTTTAACAGCATTCACAGTTACGCAGATTATGATGCTGATTTCTGGAAAGATAAGTTAAAATCCTCTGATTTTATTGAATTGCTTGCGCAAACTGATGTTTACGTTAAAAATCTTGAGGTTGTAAAAACCGTGGTACCAGTTGTAATGCATAACAAGGCCGGTATTCATGATACGATAATGGTCGTAAATATTGATGTCAATGCAATAGAAGAAACCCTGAAGGGCAACAGTGTGTTTAAATCCACGTCCTTCCTTGTAGTTAACGACAATAATCAGATTATATATGACAGTGATGGTTTTTATAATCACCTGCAAAATTTGCTAGGCCAGCCCGGGAATAAAAATGAAATTCAGTTAAACGGCGGAAGTTATATTTATTCTGAATTTAAATCCGAGCTTTATGGATGGCGTTATTTTGCAATTACCCCTACAGAAGAGCTTTCAAACCTGACCAGGGGAATTTTGCAGATGACAGTTGGGCTTTGTATTACTTTTTTAATAATAGGAATATTTTTATCTTTCCTTTTCAGCTCCAATATTTACAGTCCGATTAAAAATATCAGGGACACCATTGTGCAGAAAAAGGACTTGCTGCGTATTGAAGACGGTGAAAAGGTTAAAATGGATGAACTGGACATGATTAGTTCATTCATAAAATCATTGGTTGATAACCAGCTGCAGTACAAAGAAAAATATGATATATACACGAATGAATATATAGAATATTCCCTGCTGCTGCTTTTGAAGGGGCATAAGCTTGATGACAAAGATATTCTGGAAAAAACCCTTAATGAAGAATTTGATTTTTCAAAAAAGGGTTATATATGCTGCAGTATTTTGTTCGATTTTAAAGAGCATTTCTATAATGAAATACAGGATACAGAACGTTTATATGTATTCGACGGGATTAAAAAGGTTCTGCAGGAAATTTTAAGGGATTACATGCCTGTATACATCATGGAATACGGAAGGAACATATACATATGCATTGCCAATGTGGAAAACGGTGATACTGAAATTATTTACAAAGGGTTTAACCATATTTTGTCCCTGTTTCAGAATGATGAAAGATACTGCGATATTTCTGTCGGAGTGGGAAGATTTTTTACAGACTTCAATGATCTGAAAGCCTCATATAACGAATCAATGACAGCCATCAGCAAAAGGGATAAGGAGGAAAATTTCCAGATCATACATGCAGAGCACATTCCGATGAGCGATAAACTGGTATACACGTTTTATGATGAGCAAAAACTGCTGAATTGCTTAAAATCAGGGGATATCAGCAATACAGATTCGGTTATTGACGAGATATTTGACAGAAACATACAGACAGATGCATCATATGACCATATTCTGCACCTGACAAGAGAATTGTATAAGCTTGGGATCCGGTTTATGGCGGAAAGGGGGCAGGATATAAGGGATATTGGCTTATCTTCCGTGGATTTTGATATCGATGATAAGCAGCACTTTGATATTGCTGTTGATAATCATGAATTGAAAGAAAACATTAAAAAGTTTTACCGTAAGGTTATCGAAATGTCTGCTGTTCAAATATCAAGACAAGGCAATCTGGTTTCAATGATAACCCAATACATAGAGGAAAACTATATGACGGATCTGTGCCTCGAACAAATTGCAGATGAAATGGGAGTTACAGCCAAATATGTTTCAAGAGTTTTCAGGAATAATACAGGCATGCTGCTGACCGATTATATTAATGAAGTAAGAATAAATAAGGCTAAAGAGCTGCTGCGCGATACAAACATGAAGATCCAGGATATTTGCACGAAGGTCGGGATAGAAAACAGAACCACGTTTTTAAGAGTCTTTAAGAAGGTGGAGGGGGTTTCGCCGACTACATACAGGCATATATACAGAAAGAGTGAACAGTAATGGTAAATTGATATAATCTCTTTTATCTTAATACTGCAATATATTCAAACAGGCAAGCGCCCATCACGTATCCGCCTTCATGGCATATTAATGCTTTAACGGTATCATGTCGAATTGTATCCATATTTTTCAAGTGTAAAGAACTTTGACGGCTAAAATGTGATCTGATATGATCTTTTTAGCGGTAATGCAAAATAATTTTTGCATATCTTTCAGCAAAAAAGGAATTTTGGAGAAAAAGCGTGAAAAAGTTTATTTTGTTTATTGTAATTCTTCTTTTGATACCCGCCTGCAAAAGCAATGAAACCTCAGGTAACGGCAGTATAAACCCGGTTTATAATGAGCCTGTTAATGAAACAAAGACAAATGGTTCTGAAGAACAGGAAAATTGCGGGAACGAAGTGGTACCAACCGGACCGGCCGGGAACGATGACACCGGTGTTTCAGATACATCCCGAAGTTCTGACAGTCCCGCAGAATATATTGCAGATAACGATGATATATATAAAACAGGCGAATATACAGGTCCTATGGTTCGGGGTGTAACATCGGATATGCTGAAACCGTCATTCTGGATGGAGCAGTATGGTGGCTCTGGTTCAGTTATTATTATGACGCATGGGGAAATAGAACGTTATAATGAAGAAAACTATAAAAACCTGCCGTTTCTTTTTGATTTTAAAATCCTGCCCCGGGAAGTAAAGGGAGAGGAAGTTCTTAAATGGATAAATGAATTAAGTATTGTTCCAAAATCGGCAAGATATGATGAAAAAGGAGAAGAATACCGGCATCAGGACTATACTAAGCTTAAGGGCAATCTGAACACCGAAAAAATTACCGGAACCGTAAATGTAAAATACGGATTTGCTGTAAGGCGTACACAAATGCGTACCTGGCCATCCTTTAAATCTTCTTTTTCAAGCCCTTCAAACCGGCAGGTTGACTATTTTACAGAAACTGCAGTTTACGCTGCCGAGCCTGTGCTTATATACCATACAAGTGCCGATGGCCTGTGGTATTTTGCAGAAATATACAATTATAAAGGGTGGATACCCGTAGAAGATGTTGCATTATGCTCGGATAAAGAGCTGATAGAATACCGTGCTTCCGGGGATTTGCTTGTTGTCAAGGCTCCGGTAATTTTTACGCCTGAATCCCACGATGAACGGGTTTCCCGCCTGCAGCTGGATATGGGCGTAGCACTGCCGATAGTATCCAAAAACTCTGCCGGCTATACAGTCAATTTCCCGACCGCAAATGACAATAATCTTGAGTTGGTCCAGATAACCTTGCCTGTTTCTGAAGATGTATCAGCCGGCTTTCTCGATTTTACGGTGGATAATGTGCTGATACAAGCTTTTAAATTTTTAGGTGAACCCTATGGATGGGGAGGAATGAATAATGCCAGGGATTGCTCGGCTTTTGTATTAGATGTGTACCGTTCTTTCGGGATTATTTTTCCCCGAAATTCATATCAACAGGAAAAAATGAAAGGCTATATATCATTCAGCGGCAAAAGCAGAGCAGAGCGAATCAAAATCCTTGATTCGTTAAAGCCGGGCACACCTTTATATATGCCCGGGCATGCAATGTTATATCTGGGCAAGTGGCAGGACCGGCATTATATTATACATGATGTAACTTCGATTTACCTGAAAGACAGCGACGGCAAACTCACACCGGTGAGGCTTAACCAGGTATCGGTAACGCCTTTGGATGTATGGAACAGCAAAGGAAATGAATATATAATGCTTCTGACAACAGCAGTAGAAATTGGATAATTATACCCAATTGGCGCCCCCTACAGTTATTTGCCAATCATAGGGGATAACCATAGCATCAATATGCCGTGGCTTGTTTATTTTGAAAAGGCCGACTGGGTGGATAAGGAATGAACACTTTTGAACATCTGTACGAGCTGCTCACCGTTTATACATTTAATAACGTTCATGTGGCAGTATCTTTTCGTGTTGGCTTTAAAATCACCCAAAGTAATTATCATTCCCCGGTGTATATTATTATCCCTCATATGCTTGGTAAGCTTTTTTGCCAGTTCTACTTCAACAAGATTATGATAGTTTTCCTTCCGTACAATTACATAATATATATTATCAAGGATAATACCGGTTCCGCCCTCTCCAAAATGGTCCGACATCTGCACTTTGTAACCCTGCCTTCTGAAAACTTCAGCAATGGCATATTCAAAGTCTTTTAATTTCAGGTATAAAAGATCATCTCTGCATTTTATACCGTCCACCAGAAGACTTATTTTTACCAGATAGCAGATATGAAACACAAAACATGCCAATTCATAAAAAATAATAGTGACCAGAATTAAAAAGATATATATAATTAACATAAAATCACCAGTTATAGCTTATGCTATATGAATAACATTATACAGGGAATTTATTTTACTGAATAATTTCAGGTAATATTTTTATGAAAAAAATTTAATTTTAATGAAACTTTTTCAGATTCGGATACGTCATATAAAAAGTAACTTGTTTATTATTTCACAAAAATGGAGTTTAATTACACAAAAAAATATTACCAAAATTTTTAAATATTGTATTAATATTTGGCATATTATGATATAATGCAACATGGGGCTACGAAGGAGAGGTCATGGAAAACATAATTACGATTAAAGATCTTAAGAAGGTTTACCGTATGGGGCAGGAAAAGGTATACGCCCTTAACGGTATTGATCTTGAAGTAAAAAAAGGCGAAATTTGTTGTCTGTTTGGTACTTCGGGGTCTGGTAAGTCCACTCTTCTTAATATGGTGGCGGGTCTGGAAAAGCCAACAAGGGGAAGTGTGGTAATCAAAGGAACTCACATTGAAAAGCTTAATGAAAATGAGCTCGCAAAATTCAGGCAGAAGTATATAGGCTTTATTTTTCAATCATATAATCTTCTGCCGAATCTGACTGCCCTGGAAAACGTAACGCTGCCGTTAATGTTTAAGGGGTATTCAAAAAGAGCGAGAAACAAAGAAGCATTGGAAATGCTGAAAGCAGTTGGGCTTGAAAACAGGATAAATCACAAGCCCAGCCAAATGAGTGGTGGTCAGCAGCAGCGGGTAAGTATAGCCCGTGCATTTGTGGAAAAACCCGAAATAATACTTGCAGACGAGCCTACAGGAAATCTGGATTCCAAAACCACCATTGAAATCATGGATTTGATAGCTGGAATGGCTAAAAAATATGGTCAGACAATTCTTATTGTCTCTCATGATACAGAAGCGTCAGCATATGCTGACAGGATTGTATATTTAAGGGATGGCGTTATTGAAAAGATTGAAGTAAAAGAAAAATACTTAGAAAAATTTGGATTGAAGGAGTGTGCTTCTAATGCGTAACAGGCAAATACAAGCTTTTTTTATGATTTTTGTTATGGTGATTTCTCTAATGTTTAACAGCAATACTGTTTTTGCTGCAAATAAAAATGTATATATCAGTTATTATGAGGCTAACGATGGAAAAGACATTGAGCGAGGCAAGAGTTTTGTGTTAAAAGTCTTGGTAGCAAATGATGGCTCCGAGAATATTACAGATGTTATCGTTTATGTTGAAGATAATGAATCATTTCGTCAATTAAAACGTGGTGAGACTGAAGAAATTGAGAAAAACAGCGACGAAGAAGTGCAATTAACAATGCGTTATGTAGGTGGTGTGGACGAAAAACTTAAAGTTATAATAAGCTATAAAGTAGGAGAAGATGAAGGACCAGATGTTACAGAAGAATATATAGAGATATATAATATTGTACCAGATGAAGATCCAAGTGGAGGCACCGGTGGTGGAGGCGGTGGTAACACTATAGATAAGGAATCTTTTAAACCGGTTTTAGAAGTTACTTCTGACGCTATCCCTGAGGGAAAAGCAGGAGGAACAATTGTTATTCCGCTTACAATATCCAATATTGCTAAATATGAGGCAAGAGAGATAAGAATTACTCCCTCATTGCCGGAGAATATATTTATTATTGATCAGATGACCGTATATGAAACTATAGAAAAAATACCTGCCGGTAAGTCGTCCGATATTGAATTCAAGTTCAGAATTGACAAGAAAGCCAATGCAGGCACATATAAGATACCTTTGAAAATTGATTATAAGAATGTTTATGGAATAGATTTTACCATTTCAAAGGATATTTATATTAAAATTACCAACGAGAATTTACCTCCGCAGCTGGTAGTCAGGGAAGCGAAAACAAACCCTGAAACAATAGAGCCTGATGAAAGTTTTACCCTGACCTTTGATCTCTGGAACATGGGAACCCTTGAGGCTAAAAATGTAACCATAGATTTGGATCCGGGCAGTGATTTCTTTGTTCTTGATAATGTTACGAAAAAATATCTTATTGAGCTAAAAGGTTTAAACAACAGGGAGTTTACATACAAATTAAAAGCCAAGGACGGACTGGAACCGGGTACATATGCCATTAAGGTCATACTGGGACATGATGATGAAAAAGGTGTAGAATATCCCATCTATGTCCTGGTAGAAGGAGAGGGGAAGGAAGAAGCAAATGTTGATATCGTCACTGAAAATATAAATACTCCCCAGCAGGCCGTCTTAACCGAGCAACCTTTTACAGTGTCATTTGATGTAAGGAATATTGGCACAACAGAAGCCAAAGATGTGAAGATCACTGTTGAATCTGGAGATAAAATACTGCCGCAGTCACTGAACGTACTTACAATTAACGGTTTGAAACCCGGTGAATCAGCTCCGGTATCTTTCAGATTTACTGCGACAAAGGACAGTGAAAGCAAGGCTTATCCAATCAAGGCTATTATTGAATATAAAAATGGCGACGAACAGGTTAAAAAGGAACAATACCTGGGTGTTATGATTGAAAATGAACAGGAGAAATCAACGCTGAACACCGTTCCGAAAATAATTATATCAGAATATTATTCAGAACCCGGTGTGGTAAAAGCCGGTGAAAACTTTACCCTTTATATGAAATTTTTGAATACAAGCAAGTTAAAGACTGTGCAGAATATGAAGATAACCCTTGTAGTGGAGAATGAAAGCAGCGAAAAAACGGGAAGCGGAAGCGTTTTTACACCGGTACAGTCAAGTAATACTTTCTATATAGATAATCTTGAACCGGGCGAAACATCTGAAAAAGAAATGGTTATGTATACCATTCCGGATGCACAGGCGAAGACTTACGTCGTAACAGCGGTATTTGAGTATGAGTACGAGGAAAATGGACAGTTAAAAACAAACAAAATGGAGGATGTTTTCGGAATTCCTGTTATCCAGCCGGCAAAACTTGAAGTTACAGATGTAATTGTTTATGAACCCGCTTATGTTGGTGAACCTGTATATATTTCCTCTGAATTCTATAATATGGGTAAGGTTAAGCTTTCAAACCTTATGATAAGAGTTGAGGGAGATTTTGACACAAGGGAATCCAATTATTTTGTCGGCAATTTTGATTCAGGATCCAGCGATTACTACGAAGGCAGTATTACACCTTTAAAACCGGGGGAAACAACAGGAAAGCTGGTTTATACATTTGAAGATGCAGCAGGGGAAGAGCACAGAATTGAGAAAGAGTTCACTGTTAATGCAATGGAAGCGGAGCCTGTTATAAACCCATTCCCGGGTGATTCCGGTAATTGGTCAGAGCCTAACGGGCAAAAAACATCGAAATTCCCGCTGGTTCCGGTCATTATCGGAGGTGTAGTATTAATAGGGGTAATTGTACTTATTGTTGTGCTGAAAAAACGTAAAAAAAGAAAAGAGTTGATGCTGGATGAGGATATTTGATGTAATCCGAATGGCTTTTAGAAATTTATTCCGAAGCAAGGTCAGGACAATTTTAACGGTATTGGGAATTGTAATAGGCACAACAGCCATTATTATCATGCTTTCTCTTGGTATTGCCATTAATATGGCATATAAAGAGCAAATGGATATGATGGGAGATATGAATGTAATTACCGTATACCCGGATTATGAGAAATTCTACAGCAAAAGAAGCCGGAAAGACGGATGGGTGGAACCTACCATATCCAAGTCCGAACTGGAACAAATTGCGCAAATACCCAATGTTGAAGCTGTGACGCCTTTTTATGAAGTCAGTGTAAAAATGGAAATCGGTAAGTACCTTGGATATGTGACACTTGTCGGTATTAAACCGGAAGCGATGGAAGCACTTAACTATAAAGTAAGTGAGGGAAGGCTGCTGGCTGAGGGAGATACAAACCAGATTGTCTTTGGGTTTGACATGAAATCCCAGTTTTACAATCCGAAAGACAGAAACAGCAGATGGTGGTTTGGTTATTCAGATGAAGAAAAGGATTTTAACTTCCTTGAAGATAAAATTAAGATGACATTTGATACTTCATATGGAGAAAGATACAGCGGAAGCTCGCAGAAAAAGCCGAAGCTGTATAAAGTAGAGGGTGTCGGAATTCTTGACGAGGGCGACTGGGAAACTGCCTACAGGGCGTTTATGAATATAGACGAACTCTTAAAGCTTCAGGAAGATTACAACAAAAGGAGTAATACCGAGCAGGGAAGCGGTACCCGCAGTAAAAAGAAAAAGGACGAGGTTGGTTACCATCAGGCGAAAGTAAAAGTAAATGAAATAAAAAATGTTCTTGAAGTTCAGGAGAAAATAAGGGAATCAGGACTTAATGCCTACAGTATGGTGGAATCATTGGAACAGGCAAATAAAACGCAGGCGGTTATGCAGGGGGTTTTGGGCGGAATTGGTGCGATATCCCTTCTTGTAGCAGCCATTGGAATTGCGAACACAATGATAATGGCCATATACGAGAGAACTAAAGAAATAGGGATTATGAAAGTTATTGGCGCAAGGCTTAAGGATATCAGGCGCTTATTCCTGTATGAATCATCAATGATTGGTTTCATCGGAGGGGTTATAGGCGTCGGATTCAGCTTTGGTGTTTCGCATTTCCTAAATACGGTAGGAGTCCAGTTTTTAGCCGGCAGTATAGGGATGGGCGGTACAAAATTATCGGTTATACCTGCCTGGCTGGCTATTTTAGGTATGGCATTCAGTGCATTCATCGGTTTGATATCAGGTTTCCTGCCGGCAAGGAAGGCAACAAAACTAAGTGCACTTACGGCCATTCAAACTGAATAATATCCATACAACCGAAAAAAACGGATTGGATATACAAAAAATTAATGATATTGTAAAAGGGTTTATTTCTTTGATTTTCAAAGTAATAAACCCTTATTTTTCATCAGTGACTTTCCTGGGTAAGAACTATTTTAAATATTTTTTCAGATATTGTCCGGTATATGATTGGGGTATTCCTGCTATTTCCTCGGGAGTTCCGCAGGCGATAACAGCTCCTCCCTGCTCTCCTCCTTCAGGGCCCATATCGATTATATAGTCCGCAGATTTTATAACATCCATATTATGTTCAATTACCACTACGGTATTTCCTTCATCCACCAGTTTCTGAAGTATTTCAATTAATTTATGGACATCTGCAAAATGTAAACCCGTTGTTGGTTCATCAAGAATATAGATTGTTCTGCCCGTGCTTTTTTTGCTTAGTTCGGCTGCAAGTTTAATTCTCTGCGCTTCACCTCCGGATAATGTTGTTGAAGGTTGTCCCAGCTTGATATAGGACAGGCCGACATCATAAAGAGTCTGTATTTTCCGGCTGATGGCATGGAAATTTTCAAAAAACTTAAGGGCTTCTTCAACTGTCATATCGAGGACATCGTAAATATTTTTCCCTTTGTATTTTACCTCCAGCGTTTCGCGATTATAGCGCTTCCCGTTGCATACTTCACAGGGTACATATACATCAGGCAAAAAATGCATTTCAACCTTTACAGTACCGTCACCATTACATGCTTCGCAGCGGCCGCTGCTTACATTAAAGCTGAACCGCCCTTTGTCATAACCACGGGCTTTGGCATCGGGTGTAGAGGCAAACAAGTCTCTGATTAAATCAAACACACCAATGTATGTTGCAGGGTTTGATCTCGGGGTTCTCCCAATCGGGCTTTGGTCAATACTGATTATTTTATCCAGGTGCTCGGTACCTTCAATTCTGTCGTGCCTGCCTGCTATTGTTCTGGCACGGTTTAATTTCCTTGCCAGGGCTTTATATAATATTTCATTGACAAGGGAGCTTTTACCCGAACCTGAAACACCGGTTACACAAACAAACACACCCAGTGGGAAAGTGACGTTAATATTTTTTAAATTGTTCTCCTTTGCTCCGTATACGGTTAAAAACTTATTGGAAGTCCTTCTGGTTCCGGGTACGGGAATTGAAAGTTTACCGCTTAAATATGCTCCTGTTATTGATTCAGGATTGTTTACGATGTCATCCAAAGTTCCGCAGGCAACTACATTGCCGCCATGTTCTCCAGCACCCGGCCCGATATCTATAATATAGTCGGCAGCACGAATGGTGTCTTCGTCATGCTCAACCACCAGAACGGTGTTTCCCAGATCACGCAAATTGCATAAAGCTCTAATCAGTTTGTCATTATCCCTCTGGTGAAGGCCAATGCTTGGTTCATCCAGAATATAATCAACTCCTACAAGCCCTGAGCCAATCTGCGTGGCAAGGCGGATACGCTGGTGCTCGCCGCCTGACAGTGTGCCTGCAGCCCTGGATAAGGTAAGGTAATCCAGTCCGACATCAAGAAGAAAGCCCACCCTTGCTTTTATTTCCTTTAAAATGTTTTTGGCAATAGCCAACTGAAAATCAGTAAGCTCAATCTGATCTATAAAGCTGTATAAATTTTTAACCGGCATGTCTGTCATTTCATAAATATTTTTACCTGCAACGGTAACTGCCAAAGCCTCTTTTTTTAACCTCTGTCCTTTACAGAGCGGGCACGGGGTAATGCGCATAAATTCTTCAAACTCTGCCTTGAATTTATCCGGAGATTCCCGGTAATGGCGCTCAACGCTTTCGAAAATTCCCTTGAAAACCACGTCATGTTCGCTGCCGCCATACCTGCCCTGATAATGTACTTTAACGGCTTTATCGGTGCCATACATTAACAGGTCATGTATTTCCTTCGGATAGGATTCAAAGGGGACGCTGAGCGAAAAATTGAATTCTTTTGCGAGGGCTTCAAGAATTGCCCTGGTCCAGCTTCCCTTGTCCTTGCTTGACTGCCAGCCGTAAACAGCAATTGCACCTTCGTCAATACTGAGGCTCTTGTCAGGAATCATAAGGTCTTCGTCAAATTCCATCTTATAACCTATACCGTAACATTCGGGGCATGCCCCAAAAGGGTTGTTAAACGAAAAACTTCTTGGCTCAATTTCAGCAATGCTGATTCCGCAATCCGGGCATGCAAAATTCTGGCTGAATGTCAGGAGCTCTCCGTTTATAACACTCACAGTCAAAATGCCGTCTGTCAGCCTGAACACGCTTTCAATTGAATCTGTGAGGCGTGACTCTATTCCGGGCCTCACAACCAACCGGTCTACAACGATTTCAATGTTATGCTTGATGTTCTTGTCAAGTTCAATTTCCTCGGATAAATCGTACTGGATCCCGTCCACAATTACACGCACATAGCCGTTCTTTTTCGCATGTTCAAAAACTTTTTCGTGACGTCCTTTCCTTCCTCTTACAACAGGTGCCAGAAGCAAAATCCTGCTGCCTTCTGGCAATGCCATTATCTGCTCTACAATCTGATCAACCGATTGCCTTTTTATTTCCCTGCCGCATTCGGGGCAATGGGGAGTACCTATTCTGGCGTACAAAAGGCGAAGATAATCATATATCTCGGTGACAGTTCCAACCGTGGAACGGGGGTTATGGCTGGTTGATTTCTGAGAAATGGAAATAGCCGGTGAAATACCTTCAATGCTGACTACGTCGGGTTTCTTCATATTACCGATAAACTGCCTGGCATATGACGACAATGATTCCATATACCGTCTCTGGCCGTCGGCATATATTGTATCAAAAGCAAGGGATGACTTGCCGGAACCACTGAGACCGGTCAATACCACTAACTTGTTTTTGGGAATATCTATATTAATATTTTTTAAATTATGTTCGCAAGCACCTGTGATTTTTATATATGATGAGTCTTTCATCCGTATCTCCTTTCGTTCATCCTGATGTCCGCAGGAAAAAATACTTTCCTGGAATTGGAACCAACAGGAAAAGAAACGCTTTTCGTATGGCTAACTGCTGCCTAAACAGTATGATATAACAAAATATTAAAATTACAAGATTTAAGGAGTGTTGTGTTTCTCCCGTTTTACAACCACTCCTTATAAATAATTATAACATATATGTTATTCAGGAAAAAAATCTTAATAATTTATCTAACTTGTCTGCGGGTAAAATAAAACGTATAATTAAATAGATAATTATAAGATCTTATCAAAAAATTATACAGAAAAAATTGAATTAAAATAAAAATAGGAAGGGTATTAGTATAGATGGCTGAAAGAAAACCAGTACAGAGTAACGAGGAACTCATACAGAAACAGTATGTTTATATTGATAAAGTGAAGGAAATTACCAGCGAGGCAGCAAATACCGAAGGCCGACAGCCCACATATGAAGTAAAGGTTTTCGGGTGCCAGATGAATGAGCACGAGTCTGAGCAGCTTGCGGGTATGCTGGAAGAAATGGGATACACCAAAGCCAATCCGGGGGAACAGGCCGATGTTATAGTTTTTGATACCTGTTGCGTCCGTGAAAACGCTGAAGAGAAAATATACGGGCATTTGGGCCTTTTAAAACCAATGCTGGAGAATAAGAAAAGCATTATTGCAATAACCGGGTGCATGATGCAACAGGAACATGTGGTGGAGAAGATCAGAAAATCATACCATCATGTGGGGATTGTATTTGGAACTCACAACCTGTATACTTTTCCCGAGCTGTTATACAGGCATCTGACCCAGGGAAAGCGTGTATTTGAAGTTTGGGACAGTGAAGGCCGGATAGTTGAAGGTACTCCGATAACAAGGGCAGAGAAAGTCAAGGCATGGGTAAGCATTATGCTTGGATGTAACAACTTCTGTTCATATTGCATAGTTCCATATGTGCGCGGGCGGGAACGCAGCAGGAAAAAGGAAGACATTGTGGATGAAGTTAAAAGGCTTGCAGAAGCAGGATATAAAGAAATTACGTTACTGGGGCAGAATGTTAATTCATATGGAAATGATCTGGGCAAAAAGGATGCTTTTGCTGATTTGCTGTATGCTTTAAATGAAGTTGAAGGCATAGAAAGGATCAGGTTTACAACAAGCCATCCGAAGGATTTGTCGGACAGCCTTATTACTGCAATAAAGGATTTGCCAAAGCTCTGCGAACATTTGCATCTGCCTTTCCAGTCAGGAAGTACAAGAATATTGAAAGAGATGAACAGAAAATATACAAAGGAACATTATCTTGAGCTTGTTGATCGGGTTCGCGCAGCCGTTCCGGATATCTCATTCACCACCGACATTATAGTTGGTTTTCCGGGTGAAACAGAAGAGGATTTTCTTGATACCCTTGATGTAGTAAAAAGAGTTCGGTTTGATCAGGCCTTCATGTTTTTATATTCCAGGAGAAAAGGAACGAGGGCTGCCGAGATGGAAAACCAGGTTCCGGAAGATGTTAAAAAGGAACGCTTCCAAAGGCTTGTAGATTTGCAGAACGGTATCGTTGCTGAAATTAACAAAACTTATGAAGGTAAAACAGTTGAGGTTCTGGTAGAAGGCATAAGCCGGAATAATGAGGCCATGTATACAGGCCGTACCAGAAATTATAAACTGGTAAACTTTCCTGCGAATGAAGATTTGACGGGTAAACTGGTACAGGTAAAAATTGTAAAGGCGTGGCCTTTCTGGCTTGAAGGAATGGTAGTTCCGGAGGGAGAAACATCATGAAATTCACACCAATGATGCAGCAGTATATTGAAACAAAGAATCAATATAAAGACTGCCTGTTGTTTTTCAGACTTGGGGATTTTTACGAACTGTTTTTCGAAGATGCCGAAATTGCTTCAAGAGAACTTGAAATAGCGCTTACAGGCAGGGATTGCGGTCTTGAAGAAAGAGCGCCAATGTGTGGAGTTCCATGGCATTCGGCACATCATTACATAGCCAAATTAATAAACAAAGGTTATAAAGTTGCCATATGTGAGCAGATGGAAGATCCGGCACTGGCAAAGGGTATCGTAAAACGTGAGGTCACCCGTGTTATCACTCCTGGTACGGTAACAGACCCTGAAATGCTTGATGAGAAAAAGAATAATTTTTTAATGTCGGTGTTTTGCCTTAACAATTATTTTGGTATTGCAGTTGCAGATATTACAACAGGGGAGTTTTACACGACCCAGATTGTTTACGGAAATACCTCCAAAAAGCTGTATGATGAAATATACCGTTACCAGCCTTCTGAACTGGTTGTAAATAAATATTTTCTGAACAGTTTTTCGCCCGAGGCGTTAAAAGAAAAAATGGGGATATATGTATCAGCCCTTGATGATGAATTTTTTGACAGGAATGAAGCAATAAACAACATTAAGGGTTTCAAAGGGTATAATTCATTGGAGCAGGATGAGCTCGCAATATGCGCGTCCGGGGCCCTGATTGGATACCTTAAGTCAACGCAGAAGGTTGATTTAAACCATATAAAAGAAATCCGGAAATATAAAATTGAAAATTACATGATTATAGACAGTTCAAGCCGCAGGAATCTTGAGCTTACCGAAACATTAAGGGAAAGAAAAAAGCGGGGCAGTCTCCTGTGGGTACTTGACAGAACCATGACGGCAATGGGCGGCCGCATGCTCAGAAAATGGATTGAACAGCCTTTGCTGGACATAGATGAAATAAACAGGCGCCTTGATGCCGTTGAAGAGCTTAAGGATAAGTTCATGATACGCAGCGAAATCAGAGAGCTTCTTAAAAGGGTTTACGATATGGAAAGGCTGGCATCAAAGATTGTAGTAGGAAATGTTAATGCCCGGGACTTATTGTCGCTGAAAGCGTCAATGGAGCAGATACCGTATATTACAGAGCTCATGTCGGATTTGAAGTCAGAGTTATGCATGGAAATACGAAACGAAACAGACCATATGTGCGACATATATGAGCTTATCGATAAGTCCATAGCCGAAGATCCCCCTGTCACAATCAAAGAGGGTGGGATAATACGTGACGGGTATTCTGAACAGGTTGACAACTACAGGAAAGCGTTTGTGGAAGGAAAGCAATGGATAGCCGATTTGGAAGCCAGGGAAAAAGAACTGACGGGCATTAAGAATCTTAAAGTAAGGTTTAACAAGGTTTTCGGATATTATATTGAAGTTACGAAATCAAACCTGAACCAGGTTCCCGACAGGTACATACGCAAGCAAACCCTTGTAAACGGAGAGCGCTTTATTACCGAGGAGTTGAAAAACCTTGAAGATACAATATTAGGCGCGGAGGAAAAGGTTACCAGCCTGGAATACGAGCTTTTCTGTGAAATAAGGGATAAAATTGCCTCGGAAGTTCACCGGATACAACAGACAGCAGACAGAATGGCACTGATAGATGTATTATGCTCCCTTGCAGAGGTGGCCGATCGGGAGAATTATGTCAAGCCTGTGGTACATGAAGGCAGCGAAATAAATATAAAGGAAGGAAGGCACCCTGTTGTTGAAAAAATGCTTGGCACCACTCCCTTTGTTCCAAATGACGCATTGCTTAATGACAATGATGACAGGGTAATTATTATCACAGGGCCGAATATGGCGGGAAAATCAACGTATTTAAGGCAAGTGGCTTTGATTGTTCTTATGGCCCAGATGGGAAGCTTTGTCCCGGCATCGCAGGCAACGATTGGAATTGCCGACAGGATTTTTACCCGAGTAGGGGCATCGGATGACCTGGCTTCGGGGCAGAGCACTTTCATGGTGGAAATGAGCGAGGTGGCTAATATATTAAACAATGCCACACCGAGGAGCCTTTTGATTCTTGATGAAATCGGGCGTGGTACCAGCACTCATGACGGTTTGGCTATTGCATGGTCAGTTATTGAGTTTATCAACGACAAAGGGCGTTTAGGGTGCAGAACCCTTTTTGCAACTCATTACCACGAACTGACCGAACTGGAGGACAAGCAGTCAGGAATAAAGAACTGCTGTATAGAGGTAAGGAAAAAGGGCGATGAAATAATATTCTTAAGGAAAATTATACCCGGAGGTGCGGATCAAAGTTATGGCATAGAAGTTGCCGGCCTCGCAGGTGTTCCCGGGCTTGTTATAGAAAGGGCGAAACATATTCTTAATGAACTTGATGCAGCCGACATAACCAAAAGCAGCAAGGGAAAGAAGAAAACTATAAAACCTGTTGACGGGCAGTTGGATTTATTGTCAGCAGGTGCACTGTCGAAAAACGAGCGGGAGGTAATTGACGAAATACGTGCACTGGATACAAACACAATGACCCCGTTTGATGCATTAAGCAGGTTATATGCTCTTCAACAGAAATTGAAATAATGGACTTTATATAAGGAGTTACGGATGGGTAAGGTTGTAATTCTCGATGAAAATACTGCCAATCAAATTGCTGCCGGAGAAGTTATAGAAAGGCCGGCATCGGTTGTTAAGGAAATGGTGGAAAACTCCATTGATGCCAATTCAACTTCGATAACCGTTGAAATATTAAACGGGGGGATTAAAAGCATCAAAATTGCAGACAACGGAGACGGAATTGAGGCCGATGACGCTGAACTGGCATTTGAAAGGCATGCCACAAGCAAAATAAGGTGCATTGATGACCTGAACAGGATCTCGACGATGGGATTCCGCGGAGAGGCATTGGCAAGTATAGCGTCGGTTTCGAAGGTTGAATTAATAACGAAAACAGAGAAGGCCAAAACCGGAACACGGGTAGTGGTCGAAGGCGGAAGAATTCTGTATTCTGAACCTGTAGGTGCACCGAAAGGAACCACGTTTATAGTCAGGGAACTTTTTTATAACACGCCTGCCCGGTATAAATTTTTGAAGAAGGACTCAACAGAGGCCGGCTATATACATGATATTATTACAAAGATAGCACTTGCAAGACCCGATATATCTATGAGGTTCATTAATCAGGGCAAAACCGTTATCCATACTCCCGGGAATCATGACCTTTTAAGTACTATATACAGTCTTTTTGGCAAAGAAACTGCCAATGCCGTTATTCCGCTTAACTTGTCTCAAAACGGCGTAAAAGTGTCAGGATATATCGGAAAACCAGAAATATCAAGGGGCAACCGCAGCCTTGAGATGGTGTTTGTTAACGGAAGAGCGGTGCAAAACAGGATGATTTCGTCTGCCGTTGAAGAGGCATACAAAACAAGGCTCATGCAAAAAAGGTTTCCGTTTACCGTGCTTATGCTAAACATTCCGCCCGAAAGTGTGGATGTAAATGTACATCCGGCAAAACTGGAAGTACGGTTCAGTGATGAGCAGCTAATTTACAGAACGGTTTACCTTGCTGTTTCCGGGGCATTATCAGGGGCTTCATTAATTCAGAATGTTGAGAGTAACGATACTGACGATATATTCAGTTTTCAGGAAACCGGCCCAAAACATGAAGCCGAACAGATTAAAATTGAAGCGAAACCTGAGATCCGGACAAGTCTGCCTGAAAAATTCCTGAAGGTAAATGAAGGCAATAGAACCGGATACCCGGAAAAGAGCATTATGAAGGAACCTGGGTTTATAGAGAGAGCTGAAAAGTATACGGATAAAAAAGAAGAGTACCCGAAAGCTGAGCAGAAAGTTGAGCATAAATTTGAAAGGACAATTGAACCGAAGGCCGGTATAACCCAACCTCCTGATATGCAAAAAGCCGCTGTACCGGTTAAACACGTTCCCGACGGTTTTGAGCAAAAGGTGCATGATGACAGGGAAAGGCTTTTGAACGCCCGTATTATCGGTCAGGCCTTTGATTCGTATATAATTCTTGAAGAGGGAGAGGACGTGTTCCTTATTGATCAGCATGCCGCCCATGAAAGAATAAGGTTTGAAAAATTAAGGGAGCAGTTTATCCATGAAGAGTCGTACAGCCAGGGCCTTTTAAGCCCCTTAATGGTTGAGCTCACCGAACCGGAGATGCAGAAGTTTTTTGAGCTGGAACCATATATCAAAAAACTTGGTTTTGAGGCCGAGGTATTCGGAAGCAAAACAGTGCTGGTCAGGGCAATACCATATATAACGGGAGATGGTTTTTCAGCAAGGGATTTCAGGGATATTCTCGGAAAACTGAGTCATGAAGTAAACGGTGTATTGGAAATAATTCCTGAGGAAACCATTTATATGATGGCATGTAAAAGCGCAATTAAGGCAAACCGGTCAATGTCAATTATGGAAATCAAAAGCCTTGTTAAGGATCTGACAAGCACTGAGAACCCATACACATGCGTGCATGGAAGGCCAATCATAATAAGCATAGGCAAAAAAGAACTGGAGAAAAAATTTAAGAGGATAGTCTGAATGAAAGGATTTAGCATTGATAAAACAGTTGTAGTGATAGCAGGTCCTACTGCTTCAGGGAAAACAGATTTGGCAATAAATTTGGCTTTAAAGTCAAACGGTGAGGTAATATCTGCAGACTCGATGCAGATTTACCGCCATATGGATATAGGAACGGCCAAACCGACAAAAGAAGAGATGATGGGAATACCACATCATATGATAGATATAATAGACCCGGATGAAAGCTATAGTGTCGCGTTATATAAGAAAGATGCCGAAGACTGTATAAAGGATGTTCTGTCGAGGGGGAAACTTCCGATAATTGCAGGAGGTACCGGACTGTATATCAACAGCCTGATATATAATATAAAGTTCAGTGAAACGGTTGTAAACGAAGAGTTCCGGAAGAAAATGAACCATATTGCGCAAACCGAAGGACCAATAGTCCTTCATGAGATGTTAAGGAAGGTTGATCCCGAAAGTGCCGAAAAAATACATTATAATAATGTTAAAAGGGTAATCCGGGCATTGGAAGTGTATGAATATACAAAGAAACCCATATCGGAACACCAGAAGGAATCCAGAATGGAACCGCCGGAATACAGGTATCTTGTATTTATTATTAATATGGACAGGAACAGGCTTTATAACAGGATTGACAGAAGAGTGGATAAAATGATTGAGAATGGCCTTGTGGATGAAGTGAAAAGGCTTCTGGATATGGGTTATAAGCCAGGCTCAACTGCCATGCAGGGGCTGGGCTATAAAGAAATAATCAGTTACCTTAACAATGAATTGCCCTTTGATGAGGCAATACGGATATTAAAAAGAGATACGAGGCATTATGCAAAAAGGCAGATTACATGGTTTAAAGCCATAAAAGATGCCGTCTGGATTGAGGGCGGATATGAAAATATAGAAAAAAATACTAAAAAAATTCAGGAATACCTTGAAACATCAAATTAGTTTATATACAATAGAGTTGATATAGATTTGTTAGTTTTCTTTTTTTTGATTTTATTTTTGGCGAGGAGGCTCTATTATGAACAAAAACATTAATTTGCAGGACGTTTTTCTTAATCAGGTAAGGAAAGAACACATACCGGTAACCGTTTATCTTACAAACGGGTTTCAGCTCCGGGGGATGGTGAAGGGTTTTGATAATTTCACCGTTGTTATCGACAGTGAAGGAAAGCAGCAACTTGTGTACAAGCACGCTATATCTACGGTGTCCCCGATGAAAGCCGTAAACATAATTTTTAATGATAATGCAAAGTCATAAAAATTATAAATGCTATATGTTTTAGCCATAGGCTCCTGTTATTGAATAGGAGCCTATGGTTTTTTATGGTTGCTTTTTTTTGATTAATGTAGTATTATTTAAATGAGACGTAAGTATCAGTTTATTGACACTAAAAGGAGAAGTACATGCCAAAAACAGATGATATAATTCAAAAGTCCGGAGTGTCGCGAAGCACGGTTTTCAGATTCTTAAGGGGCGATAATGTAAGGCCTGAAGCAAGAAACGCAATTATCAGGGCTATGAATGAACTGGGATACAGCACAAAAGATTTATTCCTGAAGGATGTTGTATTTGAAATTAGCGTTGCAAAAGATTTTGAGAAATTTAAAGGTTTCACCGAAGTGATACAGGGTATCACCGAAAGAGCCGAAATGAAGAACATAAGGATACAGCTTGTGATTCGTACGGGTGATCAAATAAAAAAAGACTACGAAAAATGGAGCGAAAAAAGCAATGCAAAAGGAGTTATTATAATCGGGAAGGACCATGAGAATGAAACATTGGAAGCACATTGGCTGAAGGAAAAAAAGATCCCGCATATATTTGTGAACCGTGTTCTGGAAGATTCTGAGATCAGCTATGTTGCCGTTGATGTAAGGAAAGCCGCATGTGATATAGTAGAGTACCTGATCCAGAAGGGGCACAGGAAAATCGCAACTTTAGGATATCCAGATATGCTCAGGATAGACCGGGATAAGATGGCGGGCTATGATGATGCCTTTAAAAAGAATGGTTTAAAAACTGACAACAAGTATAAATTTGTGCTTAAAGGAGGAGAACATTCGGTTGATGCGATTGAAGCCATCCTTAAAATGAAGGATAGGCCTACAGCCTTTTTTGGCATATGTGATTCCTATGCAATGGAGTTTATAAACAAAGCTCACGAAATGGGTTTGAAAGTGCCCGATGATATTGCAGTTGCAGGTATGGATGATTTGGATATAGCTCAATATTTTAAACCTGCGCTGACAACGGTAAAAACACCGTTTAAGGAAATGGGAATATTGGCGGTGGAGCATCTTCTTCAAATATTGACCGAGGATTTGGTCAGCGTAAAAACCATAGTAAAGCATAGCTTACACATCCGAGAGTCTACATAAACTAATATACAATTGCAGTTATGCATACGGAACTGCTTATAAAATATAATAAAAATGGAGGTAATATAATGGAGATTCGTTACAGTGCTCATCCAAATGATGCAAAACACTATACAACCGAAGAACTCAGAAAAGAATTCCTGATTCCTCAGGTATTTATTCCCGGTGAAATTAATCTGGTTTACAGCCATGTTGACAGAATGATTGCAGGTGGAGCCACTCCCATTGATAAACCGTTGAAACTTGAAGCCGGTAAGGAAATTGGTGCAGATTACTTCTTAGCACGCAGGGAAATGGGAATTATTAATATCGGAGGAAAAGGAAAAGTTAAACTTGACGGGGAAGAATATGTCCTTGAAGCCAGAGACGGTCTTTATGCAGGTATGGGTATAAAGGAAGTCATATTTGAAAGCGAAAACCCGGACAATCCTGCAAAGTTCTATATAAACAGTGCTCCGGCACATACTTCATATCCTACCGTCAAAATTGAAATCAGCAAGGCTAACCCAAGACATCTCGGCTCTTTGGCTCAATCCAACGAACGTACCATATATCAATATGTTCACCCGGCGGTATGCAAAAGCTGCCAGTTGGTTATGGGATTAACCATCCTTGAACCGAATAATGTCTGGAATACAATGCCCTGCCATACTCATGAACGCAGAATGGAAGTATATATGTATTTTGGTATGGGTGAAAACGACAGGGTTATCCATTTCATGGGCGAGCCCAGCGAAACCCGCCATATTGTGGTAAAAAATGAACAGGCTGTTATATCCCCAAGCTGGTCTATTCATTCCGGAGTCGGGACAAGCAACTACACATTCATCTGGGGGATGGCCGGAGAAAATCAGACATTTGATGATATGGACACTGTTTCAATGGAAGACTTCAGATAAATTTCAATAAAAATAACAATGAACGGAGGATGGATTTATGATATTGGACAAATTTAAACTTGATGGCAAGGTAGCAATTGTAACCGGAGCAAGCACAGGTTTGGGACAGGGTATGGCATTGGCACTTTCTGAAGCAGGTGCCACGGTGGTTGGAGTAGACTATGTGGAAATGCCCGAAACACAGAAAAAAATCGAGGAAAAAGGTGGAAAATTCCTTGGCATAATAGCAAATCTCTTAACCATTGACCCGATTGACGGTATAATTCAAAAAACCGTTGAGACTTTTGGAAAAGTTGATATTCTGGTTAACAATGCGGGAATAATCAGAAGAACCGATGCCATCGATTTCTCGGTTAAAGACTGGGACGATGTAATGAACATTAATATCAGAACTGTATTTTTCTTCTGCCAGGCTGCTGCAAAACAATTTATCAAACAAGGCACCGGCGGAAAAATTATAAACATAGCATCGATGTTGTCATTCCAGGGCGGTATCCGCGTTCCATCCTATACGGCAAGCAAGAGCGGTGTAATGGGGATTACCAGAGCTTTGGCAAATGAGTGGGCAAAGTATAATATCAATGTTAACGCCATTGCTCCTGGATATATGGCTACAAACAATACTGCACCACTCCGTGCAGATGAACAGAGATCACAGGAAATTCTCGGAAGAATACCTGCAGGCCGGTGGGGTACACCCGAAGATGTAGCCGGAGCAGCTGTATTCCTTGCATCTCCTGCTTCAGACTACGTTAATGGATACACACTTGCGGTAGACGGCGGCTGGCTTGCAAGATAAAATCATATTAAGAGAATATATTTCAAAGACCTCTGAAAAATCAGGGGTCTTTTTTATGGTATATTCAGTAACGCATGGACAGAGCCGGTACTTGATTAGTTTTTCTTCACCGGGTAAATAAAAAAGCAGGAATCCTCTATAAAGACCCCTGCTTTGCAACTCTATTCTTTTACACTACCGATGTTAACAGTGACAAAATATTTTTGCAGGAAAGGGTACACCACAAGGATTGGTACAGTCGCAACCATAGTCATTGCTGCACGCAACGAGTTAGGAGTAACCATGTTGCGTGACTGTTGCGACGATTCAGCCAGGTAATCGGGTTGTTTAACACCGGTCTGCATGGATGAGGCTATTATCTTCATCATCTCATATTGAAGGGTACTTAATTCCTGTTTCGGTGCAAATATAAAAGAATCAAACCAGGAGTTCCATGATCCTACAGCAACCCATAGGGCAACCGTCGCCAAAACAGGTAAGCATAGCGGGATAATGATACTGAAATATATTCTCATATCGCTGGCTCCGTCAATTTTTGCCGATTCCACAAGAGAGGCCGGTAATGAATTTATGTATGTACGTATAACGATTACATTGAATGCTCCCACCATAGAAGGGAGTATATATACCCAAAAGGTGTTGATTAAGCCTAAACTGCGGTACAGGAAATACTGAGGGATCAATCCTGCGTTTATGTACATTGTCATTACCATAAACACTGTAAGAAACCTTCTGAAAATAAAATCCTTGTGGCTCAGTACGTATGCAAGCAACCCTGAGAGGAACACATTTAGTACAGTTGTGAGCACCGTTCTCGCAACTGACACTAAAAAAGCCCTGAATATTTTGTCTGTCCTGAATATACTTTGGTAGTTATAAAGTGTCCATTTCCTGGGCCATAAGTATAATCCACCCTTTATCGAATCCCTTGCATCGTTGAAAGACGTGATCAACGTGTTCCAAAGCGGGTATAACATGGCAATAATTATAATGAACATTATGAATACAATAACCGCATCAATAATCTTATCACCAACAGTTTTTTTCATTTCTATAAACCTCCAAGCCGATAAAGCAAAACAAAAACGTTTTACTAAATCAGTCTTTCCTCGTCCACCATAGCGGCAATTTTATTGCATAGTATTAAAATAACAGCACTGACCACTGTTTTAAACATACCTGCAGCAGTTCCGAATGCAAAACCGCCTGATCTTCCGAAACCTCTTTTCAGGACAAAAATGTCAATTGTTTCAGAAACGTCAAGAACAAGACCGTTTGTACCCAAAATGTATTGAATTTCAAAGCCTGCGTTAAGGATCCATCCTGCGTTCATTATAAGAAGTACGATAATTGTCGATTTAATTCCAGGCAAGGTTACATGCCACATCCTGCCGAAACGCCCATATCCGTCTATTGCTGCAGCTTCATAAAGAGCAGGGTCAATAGAAGTGATTGCTGCTAAATATATAATACTATTCCAGCCCATTGATTTCCACACATTTGTAAATCCAACTATCCACCAGAAATATTCCGGCTTACCCATGAAATGGATTTTCTCTTTAATAAGTCCTAATGCCAAAAGCAATTCATTCAGTATTCCCTCTTCCATGGCAAGCAGATTTGAAACCAGGCCGCAGACAATAATCCATGAAAGGAAATGAGGCATATATGATATTGTTTGTACAATCCTTTTAAACATATATAAATTGCCATTAAGTTCGTTTAAAAGCAATGCAAACGAGATTGCCGTGACAAAACCCAACACCAGGTTGATAATGCTCATTCCCAGGGTGTTCCTCATTACGCGGTAAAAATCAGGGTCGGTAAACAGGTTTTTAAAATGCAAGAAACCAACCCATTCCTGCTCAAAAAAGGATAAGTGGGGTTTATAGTTCTGAAATGCCATGGTTAAACCCCATAGCGGTAAATATGAAAAAATTAAAAAGTAGATAAAAAAAGGAAATGCAATCAGTATCAGTCCCTTTTGCTTCCGGGCATGATTTATAAAATCTTTTCTGGAATCAACACGTTTAGCTACCATACGCTATCCCCCTAGCCCTGACTTATAACCGATAATACGCCGGAGAGCCGGCCGGATAATGGGTCGACTCACCGGCAATTATTTTTCTGAAAGAAGAACAGGCTGTTTATTTGCGCATACGTGCGCGTATTTGACGTTCTACTTCTTCTTCCAGAGCCTTAATGTTGAGCTCATCGTATCTCTTAGCATATGTTTCCCAGGCTGATTCAAAATCTTCAGCCATAATTACACCGGGCAGGTAACGGTTCTGTAAATCGGTTATCTGGTCAAATACAATTTTGGCTATATTGTCTTCTTCCATGGTTGAGAAGATAGACCATACTTCAGGATAGCCTGGATGTTCCATAAGAGGCAGGAAGTCAGACCTTCCGTAAAAACCGTATTTCTTGTAGAATTCCTTGTCGTATGGGAATTGGTTTTCAAGTCTTTCTTCCGGCTGTGTTGAAGCGCTGCATGAATTACCGTCGGAATAGCGGCCTTCCAGTTTCGGGAATTGATCGCCTATAACCATTCCGGCATTAGCGAGGCGCCAATCGGGATTGTCAAAGTTGGCTTTTTGTTCGGGAGTGCGTCTGTAGCGCCCGTTTTCATCAACATAATAGTCCTCACCTTCGATACCCCAGTACATTAGCCTGTGTACATCTTCTTCCAGCAATGTGTCCATGAATTGTAAAGCACGCTCAACGTCTTTACATTTTACGCTGATCCCCATACCATTTCCACCTATGATTCCTTCACTTCTTACCCTGTTGTAAGAAACGGGGGAACCGTCAAGACTGAGGCCGAGGGGAACATACGTCCTGTTAATTTTACCTTCTGAAATCAATACAAATTCTCCGTCCTGGAAATTCCAGTGCTGATCGAACATCGCAAGTACGCGGCCTGTGGAAATAACCGACAGGTAATTATCATAGCTTCTGGAGAATGTTTCAGGATGTATTAAACCTTTCTTGAACGATTCGTTGAGTTTTTTGTAATAAGCCTTGGCGTACCATTTATTCTGATATATTTCGACTTTCAGGGTTTTGTGGTCAACAACCACATCGCCTTCGTTACGTCCGCCAATCAGGTGCTGAGGTGCATTTTTCAGACAGAACGAACGCCAGTCCTGAGAGTGCACTTCGAAAGGCAGCGTGGGCTGACCGTCAATTGTAGGATGTTCTTTGTAATAACGTTCCAACAGGTCAAAGAATTCATCCAATGTCCTGGGATGTGAATATCCGTCCCAGGCAAGCACGTCTTTTTGAATCCAGAAAGCGGGGCCGTTATAATCTCCTTCGTAAAAATCGTCCTGTCCGTCTTCAAGCCTGTATTGGCGACCCCAGATGTCCAGTATGTATATTTTTCTGTCTGTTGATACATCACGAAGCCGTTCCAAATAAGGCTCATAGTGTTTCCAAAGGTTGGGATAATTGGGGAGATAATCGTCAAGCGCAACAAACGAGCGGGCGTTCAGAAATCTTCCACGTGCCTGTCCTGCGCCTATCAAATCGGGGTAATCGCCACTGGCGATCATGATTCCGACTTTTTGCTCCAGATCACCTACAAGAAATTCAAATTCGATGGTGACTCCTGTGATTTCCTGAAGCTTTTTGACTACTTTGTTATCCTTTGGTGGTGGTTCGCCTGGACCTGCAACAAACATGGTAAAGGTTATTGGTTCCAGTTTTTTGTCTCCTGGTTTGTCGGAAGGCTGTGAAGTTTGCCCTGGAGTAGGAGTGGAGGTGGAAGTTTCTGATGAACTGTCTAATAATTTGGTAGTGCATGCAGTTAAACTGGCAGCGATCAAGACAACAGCCATCAGCAGTGTGAGAATTCTCCTCTTTTTCATTAATTTTAATCCCCTTTCTTTGTTTTTTTATATATATTTAAAAAATAAAGATGGGCCTTTCCACACTTGCTGTAACAGGTTGTTGAAACAATATGATAACCATAATTTGCTAATTTAATTATATTTTATATTAATTTCCGTTGTCAACACAAAAAACGTTTTTTTGAATGATTTTTGAATAATCTCATGGCATGCCTGATTATATATGTGTTTTCAGAAGCTGAATTTACATAGGTTTAGCGTATATATCAAATTTAAAATATTTACAGAGGGACAATTTAAATGGAAAATAATGTAAACGAAGGCGTTGAAAAGTTAAAAATTTATAAAACGTTTATATTTAAAAATTGGAAACAGGATTGTATATGAGACAGAATTATTGTATATTTAGAGCATAACGGAGAATTTTACCAAGTGTGCTGATAATCAAGATAGTAAAACGTATAACCGGAGGAAGAGGATATGAAAAAGCAAAGAGTCAATCCATATCTTCCGTCGTGGGAATACATCCCGGACGGTGAACCTTATGTATTCAACGGCAGGGTTTATGTCTATGGTTCTCATGATCGCTTTAATGGATATGTCTACTGCCTGAACGATTATGTATGCTGGTCGGCACCTGTTGACGATCTTTCTGACTGGCGGTATGAAGGTGTGATTTACAGAAAAACCGATGATCCTTTTAATCAGGATGGCAGTATGTGCCTGTATGCACCTGATGTTACTGTTGGGCCTGATGGAAGATATTATCTTTACTATGTTTTGGACAAGGTTTCAGTTGTATCGGTTGCAGTTTGCGATACACCGGCAGGTAAGTATGAATTTTACGGTTATGTTCATTACCAGGACGGAACACTGCTTGGTGAAAGAGAGGCTGATCAGCCCCAGTTCGATCCCGGCGTGCTTACAGAAGGAGACAGGACTTATTTGTATACCGGTTTTTGCGGCAGAGGTGACAAATCGAGAAAAGGTGCAATGGCAACCGTTTTAGGACCAGATATGCTTACAGTTCTTGAAGAACCGGTTATAATAGTTCCGAGTGAACCCTACAGCAAAGGAACCGGATTTGAAGGCCATGAATTCTTTGAGGCATCTTCTATTAGAAAAAAAGGAGACACATATTATTTTATATATTCTTCAGTCGCTATGCATGAACTGTGCTATGCTACAAGCAAAAATCCAACAGGGGGTTTTCAGTACGGTGGAGTAATAGTAAGCAACTGTGATCTGCATATAGATACATATAAACCTGCAGAAAAGCCTATGTTTTATGGAGGGAACAACCACGGCAGCATTGTTGAAATTAATGGCCAGTGGTATATCTTTTATCATAGACATACAAACGGGACAAATTTCAGCAGGCAGGGCTGCATGGAGAAAATTAAGATTAATGATGATGGCTCAATTCCACAGGTTGAGATGACATCCTGCGGTTCTAAAGATGAGCCGTTGGCCGGAAGAGGGGAATATCCGGCATATCTTGCATGCAACTTATTCTGCAGGGAAGAATCCATTTATACCGATTTCACAGGTTCCTGGATGAACAACCAATTTCCCAAGATTACCCAGGACGGTAAAGACGGGGATGAAGAGATAGGCTATATAGCAAATATGAAAGACTCGGCAACGGCAGGGTTTAAGTATTTTGACTGCAGGGGCATAAAATCAGTTAAAATTAAGGTACGCGGGTATTGCCGCGGTGCTTTTGAAGTCAAAACATCGTGGAATGGTGAAGTGCTGGGAAGAATACCCGTCGAATTCTCGAACATATGGAAGGAATATTCTGCAGATATTTCAATTCCCGATGGAATTCATGCATTGTATTTTACATATACAGGTTCGGGGAGTGCAAGTTTAGCGTCCTTTACCTTATGCTGACAGCCATTGTATAACAATAAATCCCTCAATTCATTACCGTAAGTGAGCACAGACCACAGAAATTTTAACATACTGGATATTTGTTTAGTCAATTGACAGGTTAACAATTTGAATTTTAGATAAAGAACCGGGAGCTGTCTTTAAATTCCGGGAAAGACGTGGGATTTTTATATAGCTGGCAGTTTGGTATAAGATTCGGAGCAGTAGTTAAATGAGTAAATTTATTTATAGCTGTTTGGCATATGACCCGGTGAAACTGTTACCAGGAATACTCAGTAAGAATGGCAAAATCAGCAGGGATTTGCATAAATGAAGAAAAACAAGTTGTAATAGCGCAGCCATCCACCTGTATGAAGTTGGTTACGAGAAATATAGCGTTTATTTCCCGATCCGGCATTCCGGGTAAGACAGTTTGGGCAGATAAATTCAAACAGATCAGGAGCTTACTGATAATGATAAAAAAAGAAAGAAGGATGAGCGATGGGAACAATTATATTGAATACGGCCAGAAGAATCGGCAAAATAAACAGAAATATCTACGGACATTTTGCAGAACACCTGGGAAGATGTATTTATGAAGGAATATGGGTAGGAAAAGAATCAAAGATACCAAATACTGATGGCATCCGAAACGATGTAATTCAGGCTTTGAGGGATATTAAAGCCCCTGTGTTGCGGTGGCCGGGAGGCTGCTTTGCAGATACATACCATTGGATGGATGGAATTGGCCCCTATGAGCAGCGTCCCAGCATGATTAATACACATTGGGGAGGCGTGGTTGAAAATAATCACTTTGGAACGCATGAATTTATGAGACTTTGTGAGTTAATCGGAGCTGAACCATATATTTGTGGAAACCTGGGAAGCGGTACAGTTCTGGAAATGCAGCAATGGGTTGAATATATAACCTTTGACGGGAAATCACCCATGACCGATCTTAGAAAAAAGAATGGCAGAGCAGAACCATGGAAGCTGACATATTTTGGTGTGGGTAATGAAAACTGGGGCTGTGGCGGAAATATGCGCGCCGAATACTATGCAGACGAATACCGCAGATACGCAACATATATCAGGAATTATGGCGATAACAAAATATACAGGATAGCAGGTGGTGCATCGGTCGATGACTACCACTGGACAGAGGTTCTGATGAGGGAAGCAGGAAATCTGATGGAGGGTTTGAGTCTGCATTATTATACCAGAACGTCAAAGGACTGGTCAGTTAAAGGGTCTGCAACGAACTTTACAGAGAATGAATGGTTCTCTGTTATGCAAAATGCGCTTTATATGGAAGAGTTGATTATTAAGCATTCGAGCATAATGGATCAATATGACCCCGATAAACGTGTGGGTTTAATTGTTGATGAATGGGGAACATGGTTTGATGTAGAACCAGGTACGAATCCGGCTTTTCTGTATCAGCAGAATACACTTCGGGATGCCTTGGTGGCCGGAATCCATCTGAATATCTTTAACAATCATTGTGACAGGGTTCAGATGGCAAATCTTGCACAGACTGTTAATGTACTGCAGGCCGTAATTCTGACAGAGGGGGAAAAAATTATAAAAACACCGACATACCATGTATTTGACATATATAAAGTGCATCAGGATGCAGAACTTGTTTCCTTATATTTGGATTGCGGAGATTATACCCTGGACGGGCAATCCATTCCCCGAATCAGTGCATCGGCTTCGGTTGACAAGGAAAATAAATTACACATCACATTGTGCAACCTGCATCCAAATGAAGGTGAGAACATATCATGCAAACTGATAAACGGCAATTACAGTAAGATAAGCGGAAAAATCCTGACAGCCGGTGACATGAATGCGCATAATACATTTGATAATCCTTATTCAGTAAAACCTGAGCCATTCAGCGGGTTCAGCCTGCAAAACGGCGAGATTGGTATTTCACTGCCGTCAAAGTCGGTTGTGTTATTAACAATGGAATAGCAATATTGAGTTAGAATTCAAACGCAATTTCAAATAAGGGTGCCCCAAGGTTTATCTGGTTACTCATTTTGGGGCAACTTTTTTTTATCAAAGTATCCTGTATAAATACGGAGAATGGTAATAAAACATATAAGAACGTAAAAACGGTGGATATTTCAGTCATAAAACCTTGTGTATAAGGCAGCGGTAAACTTCAGGCTTTAAGGGCCGGAATTCTGTTATTACTCATGTATTGAAATTCTCTGGGGGACATACCGGTTTGCTTTTTAAAGGTTCTTGAAAAATTAGAGTAATCATTAAAACCGGATAAAAAGCAGGCATCTTTGGGGCTGCATCCTTCGAAAAGGTATTTTTTTGCAAGTGTTATTCTCTTTTGGATAATATATTGCTGAAGTGATATGCCTGTAATATTTTTAAAGCACCTGCTGATATATGTACCATTATGATGGAAACAATCCGACAGAATATCCAGTGAGATTTCTCCGGTTATATTTTGCTCAATATAAGCAATGGTATTGGAAACCAGAGAGGGCATTATGTTATTTACGCCTTCATTTTTTTGATTTCTTGAGATACGATTAATCATGATGAGAATTTGCTTTATATATGAATCCACCAGGATATCGCTTCCATATTCACTGGATTCGAGTTCCTGGCTAAGGCGATGCGCAATAATTATGTACTCTGTGATTTGCTGTTCATTCAATTTAAGTACATTGCTTGTGCGTGGAAAAACGTTATAAAAGCACTCGCCCAGATTGGTCCTGTCGGATGAAAGTACTGCCATATAGGAATCTTTGATATTTATAAGAAAAGCAAAAAAATCCAAAAAAAACTATACATACCTGCTTAGGAATATATGGAACTGCAGGGTATTGTACTTAATGCTTATTCCCGTATTAGCATACTATGTCATTTTTAAGTATATACCAATGTATGGGGTTACCATAGCTTTTAAAAATTACAATATATTCAGGGGGGTATTTGGCAGTCCATGGTGCGGTCTTGATGTGTTCAGGAAAATATTTGCAAGTGAGAACTTCTGGCGTTCTATAAAAAATACATTAGTTTTAAACTTTTCAACATTAATCGCATATTTTCCGCTGACAATTATTCTATCATTAATGCTTAATGAAGTAACCCATGCCGGCTTTAAAAAACTGGCACAATCAATTTTATATTTGCCTCACTTTGTTTCGTGGGTTGTTGTTGCTGGTATTGCTACAAATCTGTTTACGCAGCAGGGAGGGACAATAAACCAGATTCTCAAATCCCTCGGGGCTGACCCCATTCCTTTCCTTAGTGATAACAGATGGTGGATCTTTACTTATGTTGTATGTAATGTATGGAAGGAGGTAGGCTGGGGGACAATTATATACCTTGCAGCCCTGTCAGGAGTAGATGAAACCCTGTATGAAGCTGCCTATTTGGATGGTGCTACCAAATTCCAGCGTCTTATATATATTACACTTCCGTCAATTAAGTCTGTAGTGGTTGTCATGCTAATACTTCAATTATCAAAAATGATGACTATTGGATTAGATGCACCATTACTTCTGGGAAACGACAAAGTAATGTCGGTTTCTCAGGTCATCAGTACATATGTTTACCGGCTGGGTATTGAGAATGCGAAGTTCAGTGAAGCTACAGCAATAGGCCTGTTTCAGTCAGTTGTAAATATCATTATATTGTTAGCTGCGGATAAGTTTGCCAAAATGATTGGTGAAGACGGAATCATATAAAAATAAGCGGAGGGTAATGAAATGAATGTGAGGCTTGTTAGAAACAGGAAAATTACAATAGGTTCTGTTATCCTGTATGTTACACTCGTAATTCTTGTATTCATATGCCTGTATCCTTTTCTAAATGTGATTGCATATTCATTAAGTGGATATAATGCAGTTCTTTCCGGGAAAGTCACCTTTTATCCGATTGATTTTAACCTGCTGGCCTATAAGCAAATTTTAGGAAGAACACAGATTTGGGTTTCCATGAGAACAACGGCTCTTGTTACGCTGATGGGAACAGCCACAAGTTTAGTGCTGACAGTTTTTGCTTCATATGCACTTTCTAAAAGTTATCTTCCCGGTAAAACGTTTTTTACGGGTTTAATCCTGTTTACAATGTATTTTAATGGTGGTATTATACCAACATTTTTAGTTGTAAAAGGGCTGGGTTTGTTTGATACCCTGGGTGCACTTTTTATTCCACAGGCAATCAATGTATTTAACTTTATCGTGATGAGAACTTTCTTTCGGGAGATCCCGAAAAGCCTTGAAGAAGCGGCAATAATAGATGGTGCTTCTGAACTTCAGGTACTGGTGAAAATTGTACTGCCGCTATCTCTTCCCATTATTGCTACGATATCATTGTTCTATGCAGTAGGATACTGGAATTCATATTTCGATGCATTGCTATATATTCAGGATCCTGATAAATATACCCTGCAATTGCGATTACGGAGTTTGCTGTTTGGTGAGGAATTAAATACTTCAGGCAGGACCAACCTTGAGGGAATTGGTACAGAGGTTATGTCCCAGTCTTTAAAAATGGCTACTGTAGCGGTATCAACAATTCCTATTATTGTGGTATACCCATGGCTTCAGAAGTATTTTGTTAAAGGCGTCATGATAGGCTCTATTAAAGGTTAATAACCATTCATAAATAAGAAAGGAGAATTTTACTATGAAAAAGAAACTTTTTGTATGCATATTGGCTATATCCTTAATCATTCTTGGATTAAGCGGATGCAGTAAGGATGCTAATGTGCAGATGAAGGACACCAATGCGCAGACCGGTTCAAATAGCGGGAGCGGGAATCAAAGCAATGGTTCCAGTAAGTATCAGACAACCTATGGATCAAAAAAGTTTAATAACGTAAAAATTACTGTTGAGTTATTTGATCGCAGCAATGCACCTGAAGGGTCTACAATAACAAAAAATAAATGGGTTGATTATGTTAATCAGCAGATGAATAAAGTGGGGATTACTGTTGAGTTTGTACCAGTTCCAAGATGGGATGAGGTTACAAAAATGCAGGCTATGATGGCTTCGGGGACTGCGCCGGATATTACGCTGACATATACATATGCTCATGCGGAATCATATTTTAACCAGGGTGGTACATGGGATTTATCCGAATTCATTGACGGTCATGATCAAGCCCTGAATATGAAAAAATATCTTGGCGAAGATGTAATTAATATCGGCAGAAATGCGAAAAACCAGTTATATGGTATTGTAGCCAAAAGGGCGGTAACATCAAAGTCAAATTTATTTATCCGTAAAGACTGGCTTGACAAACTGGGGTTACAGATACCTAAAACTACCGATGAGCTTTATGATACAATATACAAAATGGTATACAATAATCCCGATGGCAGGAAGGACGTAATTGGTGCCATTGTATGGAACTCGTGGAATATGAAACTGGCCTTTTCCCAGCTGGCTTCTGATCCTGTAAAAGCCGCTATAGCCAATGGGGATGATGCCTTTGCCGACTACTATGATCCAGGTAACCGCGAATACTATCGTTTTATGAATAAACTGTACAATGCAGGATTAATGAACCAGGAATACTATACAATGTCTGAAGATAACTTCAAAAGCTATATCGCTACAGGTACAGTCGCCTTTTTTGAATATGCTGTAAACGGCAGTGTTGACGTACTTAGAGGTTCTTTATTGAAAACTTTGCAGGAAAATGTACCTGGCGCCGATATTATTTCTATTCCTGCCCTTAAGAATGTGAATGATGGCAATCAATATAGTGCAGGCTATGCCTTGGGTGGACTAATTAATTTCTGCCCGAAGACAGCGAAAGCAGAAACAGTCGAAGCCTGTATGACTTACCTGGACTGGCTGTGTACCAAGGAAGGCGGATTTGCTTTGTATCATGGATTTGAAGGTGAACACTTTAATTATGATGCGAACGGTGTGCCTGTTGTAATTGATGCAGAGTATAACAGCAGGGATAAAGACTGGATTCGCACAGACCTGTTCTTAACAGGAAATCAAGGTTATTTTGCCACTGTTGATGACTTTATAGCTTGTACCGCAAAAGAAGCCCCCGGCTATGAGCAGCATGTTATAGATAATTACAGAAATTCCCTGGTCGGTAAGATTATCAATGATACTACATATACATCTCCTTCCACGCCCGATTTGATAACAGATATAGGGCTTGTAAGGGATGAATATACCGTTCAATGTGTTACTTGTCCTGTAGCAGAATTTGATGCAACTTACGATAAATACATGGCTGAACTGGAGAAAGTAGGTATTAAAACCATCATTGAAGAACGTACAAAATACTTTGAGGAACTGTATGGAAAATAATATAAATTGGCAGAGCTGACCCCTTCAACTACTGAAGGGGTATTTTTTTATTCCAAATTATCCGCGGTATGATATAATATGGTTACATAAAAGTATATTTAGCTTTACATACAACAAGATTTACCGTTTTTTGGGAACTGGTGTATGAGTGAAGAAAAAAACAAGCATGGCCTAAGTGAATTATTTAATAATGTGTCGATAAGGAATAAAATATTTATCTTCTGCGCAGGGATTCTTTTGGTTTCTTTATCGATATTTGCATTTCTGACAATTAAAATATCCAACCGGGCCATTGTGGAAAAGGCGGTGAAAAACGCCGGAAGGGAACTGGCCTTAATTGAAAAGAGCCTTCTGAATCTGGTAAACAATTCTGAAAATTATGTAAGAATTCTTTCTATAGACAGCAGGCTTCAAAATCAGCTTCAGCGCATAAACAATAATCAATTGGATTCCCTTGACAATCTCGAACTTGAAAAAACCTTATCCATTGTATCAAGCAATGTGACTGAGCCTATAACCCATATTGCAGCAACAAGTATTATATCAACCGAAGGCCACATATTTGATGTGGGTTATGTGGATAATTCCAGTATAAGACAATATTTTAACAGCGATGTAATATCTGCAATAAGGCAGAAAAAGACGCCCACCTGGCTGGGATTAATCAGAATAAGATTTAAGTACGGAGGGGAAGAAGATGTATTCCCCATTGCAAAGCCTATTATTGATTTTGATACAGGGCATTATCTTGGAATAGCGGTTCTTTATCTGAAAGAAAAGGATCTGGCGTCGATGTATTTAGACAACATCATTAACGAGAATGACAGGTTTTACATCGTCAATGATGAAAAAATTATTATTTCCACCCAGAATAAAGACGAATTATACCAGGTTTTCGATCAGAAGAAGTACCTGGGAAATCAAAAATTAGATGAGATGCCCGATATATACAGCATTATTAATAACATAGACGGGGTTAAAACACTGGTTACAGCCATAAATTTTGACAGGCTGAACTGGAAGATTATCAGCATTATACCGCTGGATGAGATAACATATGAGAACAGGGGAATTACAAAACTCATTCTGGTGTTTGGTATTATTTGCCTGTTTTTCGCTTTTGCTGCATCGTATATATTGTCATATAAGATTTCCAAACCAATAATGAAACTGGTCAGAATTATGGGGGAAATTAAGTCGGGGAATTTGAAATTAAGGGCAAATTTTACCTCAAAAGATGAGATAGGTATGCTGGGTGAAGGGTTTAACAGTCTTATGGACAGGGTTAATCAGCTGCTGGATCAGGTATATATCGAACAGAAGCAAAAAAGGGAAAGTGAATTCAAACTGCTTCAGTCTCAAATCAAACCCCATTTTCTGTATAATACTATAGAGACAATAATTTCATTTATTAAACTGGACATGAAGGATAAGGCTATGGTTACGGCAAAAAATCTTGCAGATTTTTACAGAATCTCATTAAGCAAAGGTAATGATATCATTTCCATAAAAGAAGAAATACGCCTTATAGAAAACTACTTGTCCATTCAGAAATTTCGCTATATAGAATACCTGGACTATAAGGTGGAAGTTGACGATTCAATTTACCAGTTTCAGATTCCAAAACTGACTTTGCAGCCCCTTGTGGAAAATTCCATTTATCATGGCCTTAAACAGAAAACAGATAAAGGTTTTTTAACGGTAAAAGGATATCGTGAAAATGATACCATAAAAATTGAAGTAATTGATAATGGCGTGGGAATGAGCGAAGAATTAATAGTCAGGGTTCTTCAAAGGACTAATTCCCATAATTCTGATTTTGGACTGTATAGTGTAAATTCCAGGTTAAAGCTCCTGTACGGGGCTCAGTATGGCATTTCCATTGACAGCAAGGTTAATGAATATACTAAAGTAACAGTTGTTTTGCCGGCTATTGCAGTAAAGGAGTAAGTATGTTGAGGGTAATGATTGTTGATGATGAATATTATTTCAGAGAGGCATTAAAGGTATCTCTCCGGTGGAACGAACTAGGCTTTATCATATGCGGTGAGGCTAAAAACGGCAGGGAAGCCCTTGAGAAACTGGACGAGCTGAAACCCGACATTATTCTTGTTGATATCAATATGCCCATTATGGACGGTTTGGATTTTGTACAGGAAATCAGGAAGGCGGAACGGGCGTGTAAAATAATAATATTGACAGGTCATAGCGAGTTTCTGTATGCAAAGCAGGCAGTCCAGCTCGGTGTTTATAATTACATACTAAAACCCGTAAATGAACAGGAACTGACCGATACGTTATTTAAAATCAAAAAAAACATTGACAGGGAAAGGAACATTAAAATAGAGTTTGATAAATTAAAGCAGCAGGTGAAAGAAAGTCTTCCCCTGTTAAAGGATAAATTTCTTAATGAGCTGATACAGGGGAGTCTTATACGAAATGAAAACGACATTGAAAAAAGAATGGGATACCTGGGTATTCGTTTTTACTCAGAGTATTATCGTGTTGTTACCATAGAAATTAACCAGGATGATGAACAATGGAATGACGAAGACATGCAGCTTTGGAAATTTGCCGTATCAAATATTGCCTGCGAAATTCTGGGAGAATGTTTTCATTTTGAAATGTGCTATGATGATAAAGAGCGGATATGTTTCATTATTTGCATTAATGAAAATAACCAGGACATCAACTTGCTTCTTGAAAGCAGGCTGGAGCTGATTTTATCCGCCGTTTCAAAACATCTTAACTTCACCGTAACTATCGGTGTAGGAAATGAGAAGAAAGGATTATATGAAATAACAGCTTCTTATAAAGAGTCACTTGTTGCTTTGAAAAATAAACTTACAGAAGGAAAGAACCGGGTTATAACCTATTGTTCTGTTGAAGACATGGAGATTAAAGTAAATCCGTTTACAGCCTGGCACAGAAACCAGTTGCTAATACATTTGAGAGCGGGTGAAAGCAGAGAGGTAATTGAATTAATAGATCAAATTTTTACTGAAATCAAGGAACAGAACCTGCACCATGAAATAATCTATGTAATATGTGTGGAAATGGTGTCTGTATGTATGGAATTTATAATAGAAACAGGGTTACCCATCAAAGAAATATTACCAAACAATTTTCTGAATATAATTGAAGAGATTCAGTCAAAAGGTTCGGTAAATGAAATTAAGGAATGGGTTGAAAAAATTTTCAGGAACGCCGTTGAGACAACATTAAAATACAGAAGTTCGAAAGCATCTGTGCTGGTGAAGGATGTAAAAAAATATATCGGGGAAAATTATATGAAATGCGGATTAAATGTAGAAGATATTTCAAAAAATTTATATGTAAATTATTCGCATTTATGTTTCATCTTTAAGCGCGAAACAGGCATTACTGTTCACGATTATTTAACAGAATTCAGGATGAAAAAGGCAAAAGAGCTTTTTGACAGAAGAAATAACATGGTGCTCGATGTAGCTGAAAAGGTAGGTTATGCTGATGCAAATTATTTCGGAAAATGCTTTAAAAAATACTACGGTCTGGCTCCCAGCAAGTATATAGAGAGAAAAGGAACCATTTCATAATGCACACCCAATAATTTTACTTGTGCACAATAAAAATTCCCTTCAATAACCAGATGAATCAGTTTACAATTTCAAGTAACTGGTTAAAACCTTTCGAAAGGTATACCATCCGAACCGAAAGTTTGAGGAGGTAAAAAAATGAGAAAATTTTGGAAAACGATGCTCATTGTCATTGTATTTTCCCTTTTGGTTTCTCTTGTTGCATGTGCGCCTGCATCTAATAATACAACGCCAGCAAATTCAAATGTAAGCACCGGTGGCGATGAGCAGGAACAAAAGCCTGCTGAAAAAGTAAGAATTAAATTTCTGTCATTAAGTTCTGATGAGAATAGAAACAACATCCGTGAAAAATACATAAAAGTTAATGTTTCCAAAGAGTTTCCCAATGTGGAAGTTGAATATGATTTGGGCGGTGGCGGACAGGATTACGCAAATAAATTGAAAGCCTACAATGCTTCAGGGGATATGCCCGATGTGTGGTTTTCAGAGCAAAATCTGTCCACGGTTGTTATTTCAGCGGGAAATGCTCTTGATTTGTATCCATATGTAATAGAAACGGGTTTTGACAAGAAATTTAAGATGAAAGAGCTGGTTCAGCCAGACAAGGATGGAAAACTGTACTGCGTACAACCCGGTGCTGACCAATATTTTACGCCACGGCTGTGGTATCATAAGGATATTTTTGAACAATACAATCTTGAAACTCCAAAGACTTTTGATGAGCTTGTAAGCCTTTGCGAAACAATTAAGAGTAAAGGCCTTGTTCCGATTTCAATTGTAGGTAAAGACGGATGGACACCCAATTTGCATATGGTTCAGACAATGATTATGGCTGAAGATCCTCAGGTAGCAATTGATCTTGCGAATAATAAGACAGATTTCTCCAATCCTGTAGTAAAGAATGCTTTGGCAAGAATACAAAAACTTGTTCAAATCGGAGCTTTTGCAGACGGTGTTACAAACATTGATTACGGCCCGGCAATAGAAATGTATACATCAGGAAAAGCTGCCATGTTGGCAATGTTTTCATGGGAACTTGGTAATCTGGAAACAGCAAGTCCTGATACCGATTTTATTCCATGGCCTTCAGCAAGTGAATCTGTAGATCCGAATAATGTAATTCAATACTGGGGAGCTCCGTTAAGCGGATATCTGGCATCAGCAAATACCAAATACCCGGAAATTGCTGCGAAATTCGCAATGTTCTGTGCTGAGCAGGATGCATTGTATTACAATATTGAGCAAAAAGCGCCTACCATGCTTGACACAGGAATTAAAATTGAAGGTGTATCTCCCCTGATGCAGAAAAACCTGGATCAGTTTGATGCAGCAAAGATTAAGGTTCCGTCAATATGGGCTGCTACATTTAATGCGAAAATGTCTGCAGAATTTGCCACAGAAAATAGCAAGCTTCTTACCGGAAAATATTCACCCGATGATTATATTAAGGCTATAAACCCTGTATGGGCTGAGAACTTTAATTAAACTACATTGACTGGCAGAATACATCCCTATATGGGTAAAGCTCATATAGGGATGTTGACTGATAAGGTGATAACTATGAATAAATTCTTTGGTAATAAACCGGCTATATTCATTTTCGCTTTCCCATCATTACTATTGTTCACGGTTTTTGTTGTTTACCCGATTTTTCCTGAAATTCTAATCAGCTTTCAGAAAAACGACGGTTTTAAAAGCATGGGATACGTTGGATTCAAAAATTATGCCGATGTATTACAGGATAAAACATTCTGGAGAGCAAACCTGAATACATTTATTATTGTGTTTTTTTCCACCTTCATTGCGTTGCCGATTTCATTGCTTTTTGCCTTGGTTATGGATAGGCTGAGCGATCCCATGAAGAGGTTTTTTAAGTTCAGCAGCGTGTTTCCTGCTGTGCTTTCTGTAACAGTCATTGCACAAATGTGGATTGCTGTTTATGAGCCAATGTGGGGGCTTTTAAACAGTATATTACGGGCATTGCGCCTGAATAATCTTGCTTTGGCGTGGTTATCGGACAGCAGGACTGTGGTACCCGCAATCGCAGTTGCATTTTTATGGCAATATCTTGGACTGAACGCCTTGCTTTTTTATACAGGCATTAAAGCTATACCCAAAACATATTATGAAGCAGCAATGATTGATGGAGCGGGATTTTTCAAAGCCAGCATAAAAATAACCATTCCTTTATTGCAGGATGTTACAAAATATCTTCTTGTTCTTTCCATCCTTGGATGCATGTCCCAATTTGCTCATGTCAGGATTATGACCGGCGGAGGGCCCGGTGATATATCAAGAACGGTGGTTTACCAGTTATATTATGTAGCATTTTCAACTTCAGATTTTGGACGGGGTTGTGCAATAGCAATTATATTCGTAATTGAATGTCTAATATTGACATTTATTATAAATAAGTTTGTTGCACAGGAAAGAATAGAGTTTTAGACAGGACGGAGGAATAAATGGTGAACGGCAAGTGCAGGGTATTGGTAAATATACTGATGATACTTATTGGACTATCATTTCTTTTCCCCATGTATTGGATGCTGAACATATCCTTCAAATCAAAAAGTGAAGTATATGATAATCCTTTTGGGCTGCCAAGGCAGTGGGTTTTCAATAATTATCGCGATGCATTGGAGAAGTTCAATTTTCCAAGATACCTGTCCAATAGCATTATATATTCGGCAGGTACAATAGTGTTAACGGTCTTTCTGGGCAGTATGCTGGCATACTGTATCAGCAGGATGAACTGGAAGGGAAAAGGGTTTGTATTAAGTTATATATCAATGGGGTTGATTATACCCGTTCAGGTTGTTATTATTCCATTGTTGATCATGACCAGAAGTTTTGGGCTGAAAGGTACCCGCATGAGCTTGATACTTCCTTATTCAGCCTTTGCTCTGTCCTCCTGTGTCCTGATGCTGTATGCTTTTTTCAGAAGCTTGCCAAAAGAACTCGAAGAGGCGGCATGTATAGATGGATGCAATATATACCAGGCGTATTTCCGGATTGTGTTGCCTGTTATCAAACCGGCAATTACTACGCAGTGTGTTTTAATATTCATGAACACATATAACGAGTTTTTCCTGGCGTTTATTTTAGGAGCAGAAGATAAGATCCGGCCATTAACCGTCGGCCTGTTAAATTTCTTTGTGAGCATTGGAGTTTCACATTGGGGACAAATTGGCGCCGCAATGATCATAACCAGCCTGCCTACTATTATTGTGTATGCAGTCGGAAATGAACAGATCGAAAATGCCTTAACTGCAAGAGTAGCGTTAAAATAAACACTAACTACCCGATCAATACTTGAAAATAAGTATATATACATAAAGTAAATCATATTTAATTGAATGATTATGGTAAAATATGTATAATATAATCAGTATGATTTATAGGAGTGATAAATTTGAAAATTACGGTATTTTCAGATAAAACAGAAGGCAGGATAGAACAGTATTGGAAAAAATGTGTGGGTAGCTGCCATGCTGCCACAGCCCTGCGTGAGGATTGGCGGAAACAGCTCAGGAAATGCCGTGAGGAGCTGGGATTTGAATATGTGCGCTTCCATGGAATATTAAACGATGATATGAGTGTTTGCATGAGAAGATATGATGGCATATTGGAATACTCATTTTTCAATATTGATTCCATATTTGATTTCCTGCTTGAAATCGGTATGAAACCATTCATTGAATTAAGCTTTATGCCCAATGCGCTGGCCTCGGGAACCAAGACAATATTCCATTATAAAGGTAATATCACACCGCCAAAATCTTACGATGAATGGGGAGATTTGGTTGGCGCTCTTGCTGAACATCTGGTTGAGCGCTATGGTGTTGAAGAAGTGCGTAAATGGTTCTTCGAAGTATGGAATGAACCAAACCTTGATATTTTCTGGTCAGGAACCATGGAAGAATACTTCGAGTTATACAGGCATGCTGCACTGGCAATTAAAAAGGTTGACAGCGGGTTAAAAGTCGGTGGCCCTGCGTCGGCTATCGATGCCTGGATTCCTGAACTGAGAGAATTCTGCAGGAAAAATGGTTTACCTCTTGATTTTATATCCACTCATCATTATCCAACAGATTCTGCTTATGGACTGGGGCTGGATATGGAAGAGCAAATGGCACGTGCGGGCCGCGGTGTGTTATATGGAAAAATGAAGAAGGCGCTGGAGGAGGCTTATCCGTTGCCGGTATATTATACCGAATGGAATAATTCGCCCAGCCCTCGTGACTTGTATCATGATATCCCATATAATGCAGCATTTATTGTAAAAACCGTAACAGATAATCTGCAGCTTGAGCATATAAATCTGCTGAAATGTTACTCTTTCTGGACTTTTACAGATATATTCGAAGAAAGCGGTCTGAGCTCTGTTCCATATCATGGAGGTTTCGGGCTGTTAAACATCCACGGTATACCAAAACCCTCCTACAGGGCATTCCAGCTGCTTTCACAGTTAAAAGGCGATAAGCTCGCGACTGCTGTTGAGATTGAAAGCCCCACAGTGGACTGTACTGCATCCCGGGACGCAGAAGGTATAACCATACTGTTATCAAACCACCAGATTCCTAAGTCGCCTGTCGAAGCTGAGAAGGTAAGCATTTTTGTAAAAGGGATAAAAGGATTTAAGTCTGTTACGCTTCAGCGGATTGATGAAACTCATGCCAACCCGAAAAAAGCATGGCTGGATATGGGAGCGCCTATATATCTTAATAAGGAGCAGATCAAGGAACTTATTAAAGCGTCAGAGCTGACTTTTGAAACGCCGGACTGTTCGACAGAACCAGGCGGGATTAGAATGGAAGTGCTTATTCAGCCACACTCGGTAATAGCAATCAGGCTTATACCGGAGAATTAGAATGTATATGGTATTATTTTAGAGGGTATATCCATACCCTCTTTTTGTTAAATGATAAAAACGGCATATCAATCCATGCATTGCATTTTAATGCCTCATATGGGGGAATAGGATATGAAGGAATTACTGTCTGAATATCAGTTAGGATCAATAGTTGCCCTATATTACATAGACACCGGTACGCAAAATGTTGGAATGACACTGGTACCAAAAGACAGGTTTTCAGATGTTATAATTGGGAAAAAAAGCAGACTGGAACCCTTGGTGCAGATAAAAATCCAGGGGGATGATTACCCTGGAGGGTTTTCCCATGGCCATACGATGCGAAACAGCGAAACGGTATACCGGTTTAAATATGAAAAGCAGCGAATAGTATCAGGGAATGACAGTCAAATAATAATTACAGAATTAAATGACAGCCGCGGCTTTACCTTAGAACACCGTTTAATATGGCATGTTGGTTACCATGCATTGGAATCTTATTGCGTTTTTCAAAATAACAGCAATAATGTGGTTGGGCTTGAAATGCTCTCCAGTTTTGCAATTGGAGGGATAACCCCTTTTGAACCCGATGATGCACCAAATACACTAGTACTGCATAGACTCAGGAGTGTCTGGAGCGCAGAGGGGCGTTTGGAAAGCCGGTACGTTGAGGAACTTGGACTGGAGCCTTCCTGGTCGCATTACGGTGTAAGATGTGAACGTTTTGGGCAGATAGGTTCAATGCCTGTAAGAAAATTTTTCCCGTATGCGGTAATTGAGGATACAAAAAATAATGTAAGCTGGGGAGTACAGATTGCATGTCCGTCATCATGGCAAATAGAAGTAAGCAGAACAGATAATTCACTTTGCCTTTCCGGGGGACTGGCCGACAGGGAATTTGGGCATTGGCTTAAGAAGGTTGGGGCAGGAGAATCGTTTACAACACCAAAGGCCATTTTGTCGGCTGCAGCAGGAGGGGTGGATGAGGTATCACAAAATATGACCGATTTGAATAATCATTATCTTCATAATCTACCGTCGATTGAAAAGGATTTGCCAATAATCTTTAACGAATTTTGCACCACATGGGGAAATCCCACAGAAGAAAGTATAAAGAAGGCAGTTGATGCCCTTAGGGAGAGAGGTATACAGTACTTTGTCATAGATGCAGGGTGGTATAAGGAAGATGGCAAGGATTGGGGCAGCAACATGGGGGATTGGAACATTTGCCATGCGCTGTTTCCAAGTGGATTTGAAAATACACTGGACTATATCCGTTCAGCAGGTATGATTCCAGGTATCTGGTTTGAACTGGAGATATGTGGAAGACAATCTGATGCATTCAATAAAACAGAGCATCTTTTAAAAAGGGATGGATATGTTATTACGACAGCAGACAGACGATTCTGGGATATGGCCGATCCTTATGTAACAGAATACCTTACAGAAAAAGTAATCAATTTTCTTAAAAAACATAAAATTGGTTATTTGAAAATTGATTATAATGATAATATTGGAATTGGTTGCGATGGAGCCGATTCGTACGGAGAAGGTCTAAGACAGAAAATACTTGCAACCCTGCAGTTCATAAGAAAAATTCAGGATGAAATACCTGATGTGGTGATAGAAAATTGCTCATCAGGAGGGCATCGCCTTGAACCTTCAATGATGCGTATTACCAGTATGTCTTCTTTCTCGGATGCCCATGAATGTGCGGAAATCCCTATTATTGCTGCAAACCTACACAGGGCGGTTCTTCCCCGGCAAAGCCAGATCTGGGCGGTACTTCGGAAAGAAGACAGCGAACGCCGCCTGATATACTCTTTGGCCGGTACTTTCCTGGGCCGTATGTGCCTTTCGGGTGATGTATGTGACTTAAACAAAGAACAATGGGACATTATTGACAAAGGCATTGCTCTTTACAGGAAAGTGGCATCAACTATCCGGGACGGCATCAGTTACCGTTTTGGTTCAGAAATTAAAAGCTACCGTCATCCCGAAGGCTGGCAGGCAGTAATCAGAGTCAGAAAGGATAAAAAACAGGCAATCGCTGTAGTACACACATTTGCAGGAGAACTTACAGGCGGGATTAGTCTGAATATACCCGATTTAACCGGGTTTGGCATTACAGATATTTTTGCAGATAAGGGGGTAAAGGCCGAATTAAATGGCTCATTGTTAAAGGTGAATCCTACAGCTGACTATCAGGGTATGGTAATTTGCATGGAATAACATAATGAATGGCTACATGAAAAACCGCTTAAGGATTACACTGATCACACTGCCTTGTTAAAATTCATTACGGATTTAAAATTTAATTATTCTTGATTTTCATGTTTTGCACCGGCTATTTTAAAGTTTCCATCCAGGGAAACACCGCCTGATTACCATTAAGGCAATGCAAATCTTAATAACCATGAAGGATATATAAAAATATGGTATAATATGAATGAATTGGAAAGAGTAATAAATTAAAGGACAGAGGGGGAGTACTATGTTAAGTGAAGTAAAAATCCCAGCTACCGGAAAACCATTCAAGAATAATGCAACTTATTGTGTAGGTACAGGCAGGCTTGGGCTGGCTCTTCAAAAAGAATACATCGACCATTTGAAAGTTGTTCAAAAATCCATCGGCTTTAAGTATATCCGCGGTCACGGATTGTTCTGCGATGACGTGGGGATCTATCGCGAAACAGAAGTAGATGGGAAACCGCATACTTATTATAATTTTACATATCTTGACCGGATAATAGACTCTTATCTTGAAAATGATATCAGACCATTCCTGGAATTGGGATTTATGCCCGAAAAATTGAAAACGGGTGAGCAAACAATATTTTATTGGAAGGGAAATGTCACTCCTCCTTCATCGTATGAAAAATGGGCAGAACTTATTGAATGCACATTAACCCACCTTATTGACAGGTATGGCCGTGAAGAGGTAATTACATGGCCCATAGAAGTGTGGAATGAGCCCAATATTGCATTTTGGGCGGGAACCATGGAAGAGTATTTCAAGCTGTACGAGTACTCTGCCAAAGCAGTGAAAAAAGTTGATTCACGCATTAAAGTAGGAGGTCCTGCAATATGCGGGGTTGAAACCGAAAAATGGTTGCGTTCGTTTTTTGAACATTGTATTAATAATAATTTACCTCTGGATTTTATCACCCGCCATTGCTATACAGTTGGCCAGCCAACAAGAAAGGGTCAGTTCATGTACCATGAAATTTATAATCCCACATACATGATTGAAGAGCTGAAAGAAACAAGAAAAATAATGGCCGATTACCCTCAGATAGCAGATATGCCGCTTCACATAACAGAATTCAACAGTTCTTATGTCCCTGTTTGCCCGGCTCATGACACAACCTTCCATGCAGCATATATTGCACGGATTCTTAGTGAAGCCGGCGAATATGCAGATTCATATTCTTACTGGACATTCAGTGATGTTTTTGAGGAATTTGATGTTCCAAGATCTGTATTTCACGGTGGTTTTGGTTTGGTTGCGTTTAATTCGATAAAAAAACCTGTATTTTATGCATTCGAATTTTTCGCCAATGCAGGCAAGGAATTGCTTTACCGGGATGAAAATCTGATCGTTACAAAAGATGACCGAAAATATGTTATTATCGGTTGGAACTGGCATGATACAAGGGTAAACAAGAGTGCTACAGAAAAATCCTATGTCCTTTCGCTTCCGTCGATGGGGCAGCAGGCCGTCCTGATTAAAAAACAAGTGGGCGGAGACTATGCAAACCCGTTGCAGACATGGAGCAATCTTGGAAAACCCCGCAGCCTGAATGAAAAGCAAAGGAAGATACTTCAAAGATCGGCAGAACCGCTTCAGACAGATTCAAAACTGTTTGAACAGGATGGTTATTATAAAGTGGAACTGACCATTCCAGGCAACCAATTATGCATGCTGGAGATTATGCCGGTCAATGATATTACCGGTACATATGATGGTTTTGATGCTGATGAGTTTTTTGGACTGAAATAGTACTTCGGTTTAGGCCAAAATTGAAAGGCAGGGTGAGAAATGGTGATTAGTACAGATTTAACTGCTATTCTTCCTGATGGTCAAATGTTTGATTTTTGGGAAGTTCCACAGGAATACGACAGGGAAATCCACGTAAATAATCAGCACCCCAATGCATCGGATGATAATGACGGTTCAATTGACAGACCGCTTAAAACAATCAATGCCGCAGCACAGATAGCAGAGCCCGGTACACGTGTACTGATCCATAAAGGGACATATCGTGAGACAGTTCATCCGGCAAGAGGTGGATTAAGTCCTTCGAAGATGATAAGCTATGAGGCTTATCAAGGTGAAGAAGTAATAATCAAGGCTTCTGTTGAGGTGAAAGATTTCAAGCCCAGTGTCGGATGGAGGCTTGTCAGGGGATTCAGGGAAGATCCGGAAAAAACAAAAGGTATCAAAGTGTGGGAAATAGAGTTGGATCCTGAGGATTTTAAAGGCTATAATCCATTCTGTGCCGTAAACATTCTTCATGACAGATTGTTCATTGAATATGACAAGACAGATATGACACCCTACTTAAACAGAAGAGGAATGGTATTTGTTGACGGTAAACCAATGAAGCAGGTGCCTTTATACTATATGTTGAGTGAAAGCGACAATACCTACTGGGTAGAGGCAAATGGGCAGAAAGTACATATCCGTTTGCCCGGTGATGATGATCCAAAGAAACATATAATTGAAGTGACAAACAGGGAGCAATGCTTTGCGCCAAAGGTTCCGTTCCTGTCGTATATTAAAGTAAAAGGATTAACATTAGCACATGCAGCTACCGGTTCCCCAGTTCCACAGCGTGGATCTCTTTCCTGTTACCGGGGGCATCATTGGATTATAGAAGACTGTATCATTGACTGGGCTAATGGAACCGGAATTGATTGCGGTAACGAATGCTGGCACCATCCAATACAGGAAGGACAAATTATCGGCAATACCATTATAAGAAGAAATATCGTTAAAGATGCCGGAGTATGTGGTATTGCCGGAATGTTTGTAAAAAACATGCTAATTGAGGATAATCTTATAATCGGAACAGGGTGGCAGCGGATGGAGCTTTCCTGGGAAGCGGGCGGAATTAAACTGCATAATTCGGTGAATTCTGTTATACGCCGTAATGTCATTAAGGAATGCTACGGGTGTGATGCACTGTGGCTGGATGTTGGGAATGAGAATAACCGTATAACATCAAACCTGTTCATCGACGGTATTAATTCGAGGGAACATATATTTATCGAATGCACGCGAGATAAGGAAAACCTGATTGACAATAATATAATCTGGAATGTTGAGGGAAGGTATAATAAGAATGATTTAAAGGACGAGCCCGGATCTTCAGGTTGGTATAAAACAACTGAAGATAATATACGGAACGGGTATGGTATTTATCTCGAGGGCACCGACAGGCTCAGAATGGTAAATAACCTGATTGGTAAATGTGATAAAGCAGGTTTCTTTGCGAAAGTGGTGGCATTTCGCCTGATGATTAAACGGGGAGGGACATCCAGGGAGAACAAGTTCTTTAATAACCTGTTTTACCAGTGCGGGGAAGCTGCAATTATTCTTCCAAATGAACATAATGAATTGGATGGCAATGCATATTCAAAAATGCCGCCGGGATACCTGCGGGTAATGTATCCTGAACCAGAGATGTGCCTGGATTTGGAAACATGGAGAGAATTTTGCGGCTTTGATGAATCAGGATGTGAATGTGATGTTGAAATAAAAATTGACAGTGAGAATCTTACAATGGAGCTGACCATTAACAGAGAGCTTCCTGAAGTTAAACCGGATGAAAAAGTGTGCACCGACTACTTTGGTATCAAAGTTGAAGGTGGCAGGGTGGCAGGACCATTAAACGTGAAGAAAACAGGTAAATATCATTTTAATATCGACCCCCGTAAATTGCAGCAGGAATAACCTGAGCATGAGAACCTTGTATATCAGAAACAGCCCTGCGCCAGATACAACGACACTATGCAGGGTTGTTTTATTTTAAAATCATAATGTCCGGTATATTGAGGAAGTTTCAAAAAAAAGGATTACCCCGGAAGTGGATTTTCCAGGGTAACCATATATGACAAACAGTAAAATTTTATTGAGCCGAAGCAGCAGCTGCTTTTTTAGCTTCCAATTCAATTGTGTATACTTCTGTATCAAACTCAACCAGTTTCCGGAATCCGAGACCGTCCATTTCTTTTACCATTTGATCCCACATAGCGTTAAATTCTGCATCATTTTTAGCAAATATCATTCTCCATGAATAGGCGTTTAATACTTCCATACACTGGTTACGGATAACTGAAATATCAGGTGTATCACTTGGCAGTGTTATACTTACGTTAGGACTGATCAGCAGAACATTGTTCTTTTTCATATAATCAACTGGATCAGATGCATTAAACCTTTCAGACCATTCTCGTTTCATTTCAGTCATCGTAGCTTCTTTGTATGTACTCCAGTACTGTGTAGAATAAGGTTCACCTGTTTTCGGATTTGTGCTGATGGCGTTAACAATCCATTGGTTGAATTTATTGAAACCATCATTATAACCGCCGCCACCCCATTCTTCGGGAACCGGCAGGTTATCCATAAGTGCATTGTCGTTCATTACGTAATATCTCCCGTCGGCACCAACATCATATGTAAAACCTTTTATGCCGCAATGCTGGTATTCACATGCTTCGGGGCTTGCATACCAATCGAGGAACGCCATGATTCTTTCGTATTTTTCACCGCTGACAGAGGAGCCAACACCTATAATACGGCCGCTTCCATAGTATGGGTCGGAATCTGCATAATAGATCTGGTCCTTAACGGGAACAAATATAAACGCGTTTCCATTCTTAAGCCTTTCTGTTGAGTTCCAGAAGCCCACTTGCCAGCTGTACCACATCAGATATACCTGACCGTTTGTCATTTTTGCAACTATGTTATCCCAGTTTTGTGTACCTGAATCGGGGTCTACCAGACCTCTTCTCTGGGCTTTATTAAGGAATTGCAATATCTTGTAATATGCAGCATTTTTATCTGTAACCGGTGTAAATGTATTATCCGGTTTCAAGATGATAGACTGCTTAATCTTTTCTCCATACCATGTGGTTAGCTGTACAACGTTAGCTATACCCATCATGTTATCGCCGCCGTCCCAGTCAGGCCAAAGTGAAAACGGGTAAGCGGGGTCTCCGTCCTCGTTGGTAGGATGCCTTCTCTTCATTTCTTCCAGAACATCCAGTAAACCGTCCAGATCTTTTATTTCGGGGTAGCCCAGTTCTTTATAGAGATCCCAGCGCAGCATCGGGCTGGAGTAAATTACATCCTGGGAATAGGATAATGGGGAAGTATTTGTCATTTCTACCGGAATACCATAAATGGCTCCGTTGTCGTTGCCGGGGATAGTTTTGTTATATGCTTCGATCTGTTCTTTAAATACCATCAGATTCGGGCAGTTGTAAATATCCTTTGTGATATCCTTGATAAGCCCGCTTGCTACACAGTCAGCAAAATCCGATCTTTCCAGAAGCACTATATCACCAAGATTACCGGAGCTTGCACGCGTTTGATAAATAGCACCTCCGACAACCTGTGGGGCGATGATGTTTAATTCAATATTCAAATTGTCCTTTAACACTTTTCCAAACCATCCGCTCTGCACTCCCTGATAGTTTGCAGCAACATTAAAGTTTTCTATTGTTATCAGCTTGTCAAATTTGTTGCCTGAAGAAGGAGCAGAGATTGTGGGTTCAGTGTCCGGTGACGCCTGTGGGGTAGGAGTACTGCTTGTTTTGCTCGACTGCTGGCATCCGGCTAAAGTTGCAACTACCATTACTGCAATTAGTAATGTTGAAAATAGTTTTCTCAACTTCATTTTTAATATGCCTCCTTTAGTTTATTTATTGAATAACAATGAGTTGATTCATTGTTATCTATCCCTTTACTGCACCGATCATAATTCCTTTTATAAAAAACCTCTGGAAAAACGGGTAAACGAGAATTATTGGTGTTACAACCACCATTGTAACCGTCATTCTTATTGATGTTGCTGTTTGAGCTGTTGCTAACGCCGCCAGGCTTGTAGACGTTGAAGTACTGTTTACTAAAGCTTTCAGTGAACTTGCCTGGTTTATATATTGGTACAAAACAAACTGAAGTGTATATAGTTTATTATCGGTCACGAGAAGCAGAGTATCCTGGAAAGAGTTCCAATGGTTAACTGCCGAGAATATGGCTACCGTGGCAAGGATTGGCTGGATAACCGGAAGCATAATTTGAAAAAAGATTCTTAATGTTCCGGCACCGTCAATTTCCGCTGCCTGTTGAAGCTCTTTGGGTACTGACTCCACGTAAGTTTTACACAGGACAATATAAAAAGGTGCAACCACATTTGGAAAAATGTAACCCCAGAAATTATTGGTGAGGTTCAGATTTCGCATTATAATATACCAGGGAATTATTCCTGCATTAAAATACATGGTCGCTACAACCAAACGGTACCATAACTTGCGTTTCCATAATGTCTCCCGGGTGAACATGAATCCAAGAAAAGCCGAGGCCGCAACAGTAAGCAATGTGCCTATTGCCGTTCTTGCAACCGAGACCTTTAATGCATCGAAAAGCCCGGGAACTTTTACAACGTTTATGTAATTCTTGAAGTGCAGCCCTTTAATCCAGAATAGTACCTTTCCTCTTTCACTTAAGTCATTTGCGCTCAGTGAATTGATGAAGATATAATAAAACGGGTAAAAGCACACAAAGGCGAAAAAAGTATATATAATATAAGATATAATGCTGATGATCCTATCTTCAAGGCTGACTTTCATTTTTCTCTTTTTATTTTTGAGATGCTTCCTGACCACTGTATAACCCTCCCGACTACAATTTCAATCATCAAATAAAACCTTCACCTCTTACTAATTTGGAAAAAGCATTGGTAACACATAACAGAATAAGGCTGACAATGCTCTTTAAAATGCTTATTGCCACCGAAAGGGAATATCCGCCGTTTCCCATTGCGGTATTGTATACGTACAGGTCAAGAACCTGAATATATTCTTTATTGAATGAATTCTGGAAAACATAAAACTGTTCCATGCCATTTGAAAGAAAATTCGCAAGATTTAACATCACTAATACAAAGTAAGTAGGTAATAGACTTGGAAGTGTAATATGCCAGATAATCTGCAATTTTGAAGCGCCGTCTATTCTTGCAGCTTCATTCATTTCTTCATCAATTCCGCTAAGCGCAGCTATATACATTATAGCCGCCCAGCCTGCATTTTTCCATGTCAGCCATAGCCACATCCTGAACCACACATGTTCCGACGACTGGAGAAAAAGCTTAGGTGTATCAATAAGACCCAACTCCATTAAAATAGAGTTAACTGCTCCGGTGCTTGAAAGAACACTAAATGCAATGGAATATACAAGAACCCAGCTTATAAAGTTTGGAAGGGTGGTTACTGTTTGAACAAACTTCCTGTATCCTTTGCTGTTAATCTCGTTTAAGAATATGGCGAATACCATTGGGAACCAGGAGAACATAAGACTTAGGCCACTGATAGCGAAGGTGTTTCTTAGTACTTTTAGAATCTGGTTCACTTTGGTGGGGGTGTCAACCATAGATATAAACCATTTAAATCCAACAAATTTATCCATGCTTAACGGGAATGGAGGTTTATAATCAAAAAATGCATATACCCAGCCATAAAGAGGATAGTACGAGAAAAGAACAACTAAAACCAGAAAGGGAAGAATATAAAGAAATTCGAGATAAGATCTTGCTTTTTTTCTGTCCTTTATTAGGTTCATAGAGTTTGCCTCACTTTACATTTAGATTTAATAAACCAACTAAATATATGAGGCGAGAGGTTTGACCCGTCGCCTGTTCTAATGACAGGTAAGCCCTTAGATGCAAGGCGTTAAATATTCAATTTAACCAAAATAATTTACAAAACATTTTTAATTACTTTTAGTAAAACCTTTTACAAACACATTATAATCAAAAACAGGGTGAATTGTCAATTATAATTAGGTAATACTTGAATGGTTAACATTATTTAGCAGGTAAATACAACCATACCATGAAATATTTTAATATTAAGGGGAAATAATATATTTTTTAAATTAAACGTTTTATTACATGGGATAACATTTTTATGCAAAGAATAACCACAAGTTGTAATTCAAAAAAAGAATAACAGCAGCAAAATTGCTTTGCTGCCCAAAGATATAATGAATATCAAATAACCTGAGTTTATTTGATTAAGTTCAACAAAAAACATTGCTTTAGGATAAAGAAATGCAGTTATCAGCTTGATGAGTGAATTTCACTGACATAAGCAGTACAACTTAGCCGATTTTCTTAACCGACTCGCGAATAATCAACCTGCAAGGTATTTTAATGATTTCTCTGCTTTTGTTTTGCACATAATCCTGTTCAAGCATATTTATCATTATTTTTGCAGATTCCTGACCTATCTTGCCCAATTGGATTTCATTTGTCGTAAGAGCGGGTTTAATACACTCTGATATCTCCTTATTGTCATACCCTACTACAGATATATCCTCTCCAATTTTGATTCCCTTTTCATACAGGTAATCATACAAGCCTACAGCCATTAAGTCATTCATACAGAAGATTGCTGAAACTCCTTCATTTATAAGCCTTTCAGCTTCGTTGTATCCCGAATTTCTCATCCAGTCCCCATACCTGACAAGGTCAGGATTAAATAAAACCTGCTCTTCAAACAGAGCCTTCTGGAACCCCGACAGACGTTTCATTGTATGTAAATTGTCAGCGGTTCCCGCAATTATCCCAATTTTGCGATGCCCCATTGAAATTAAATATTTTCCGATATCATATCCGCCTTTTTTATCATCAATCACAACAGAGGTAAAATTCGGAGAACTTGATATTCCATAAACGACAATTCCCGGGATTTTGAAATCATCGGGAAAACACTTAATAATTCGGCAGTGCCCTGCAACATATACGATGCCATCCACCTTAATGGACAACAACTCTTTTATAGATGGCTGAAGGACAGAATTAAACTTCTGTTCGTCATTATACCATGTATCCTGCCATTTATCATACAGGCGCATGTTAACCAGGATTGTACGGTAATTGTGATCTTCACAGTATGCCATTATTGCACCGACAATTGGTGTTGTGCTGAATAACCCCAGGTCTTCTACAATGATGCCAATAATTCTGGTTTTCTGTTTTCGTATTCCCTGGGCGAAATAATTAGGTCTATAGCCGGTTTGCTGTACAACTTCAAGCACTTTTTGCTTTGTTTCCTCACTGACATTTGATTTGCCATTCAGTATATTGGATACGGTACTAATAGAAACACCACATAATTGAGCAATCTCTTTCAGTGTAATCAAGGTTCCCCAAATCCTTTCATAATATAATCAGCACTAAAACCTTTTACTGTACAAAACTGTTGCCATTTAATGCTATTATTTCAATATTGTTATTGAATTTCAGCACATTTATATGATAATATTTAAATTATACTAAATCTTTAGGATTTTATAAAGCTTATTTTGAACTTTTGGTTAAAATGGCTATAACAGCTGATTTAGCTAATTTTAACCAGGCTCATATTATTGGTCAGAACAGACATAAAACGTTTTATAATTATTTTTTCTTTCCTGATATAATTTCAGTTTTGCTTTTTAATTGATCTAAAACATATCAATAACTATAGAATATGGATGGATTTTTATGGTAAACTTTGATGATTTACTCCTGGCTATGGTGTTGATACAGCATTAATCGGGAATTATTCGGACAAAAACGGTTAATGATTTTTCGGTATCAAACAGGAATATCACCGCCGCCGGGGAAAAGGCCATTGCTAACCGGTACCTGGAACGTGTGGAAGAAAGGAGAGATTTGTATGCTCAGAGTAGTAAAAGTTGAAAACGGATTTATCAGGGGGTTGCCTGCGGCAGATCCACGTATAACAAGTTTTAAGGGGATACCGTTTGCCGCTCCTCCCACAGGAGAAAACCGCTGGAGGGCTCCTCAGCCTGCAAAGGATTGGGAAGGGGGTTTAAATGCCTTTGAGTTTGCACCTATATCCATGCAGGCAAATTCAGCTCTTGATGTAAACAACATATATTCAAGGGAATGGCATGTCGACCCAGATATCCCAATGGATGAGGATTGCCTTTACCTGAATGTATGGACACCGGCACGCAGCCCTGATGAAAAATTGCCGGTTTATGTCTGGTTTTTCGGAGGTGGTTTTCAGGTCGGGTACACTTCGGAAATGGAGTTTGACGGTGAGCGTTTGGCGCGGCGCGGTATTGTTGTCGTAACGGTCAATTACAGACTTAACACATTTGGATTTCTGTGCCATCCTGAAATAACAGACGAATCCCCGGATGCTCCGGCTAATTTCGGTCTGCTTGACCAACAGGCAGGTTTGCGCTGGGTTAAACGAAATATTGCGGCATTTGGCGGAGATCCCGATAATATTACCATTGGAGGCCAATCTGCAGGCGGATGGAGCGTATTATGTCACTTAACATCTCCGCAGAATAAAGGTTTATTTAATCGGGCTATTATTCAAAGTGGTGTTTTTGCTCCGCTTTACCCTAATAACAGGAGTCCACAGATTAATCTGTCTTTGGAAAAAGCCGAACAGGAAGGTGTAAAATTTTTTGAATTCCTGGGTGTTTCCTCACTAAACGAAGCCCGCAAGCTTGATGCAAAATACATACTTGAAAAAACAATGGAATATAATCAGTTCTGGTGGCCTGTTGCAGATGGTGCTTTCTGTACCGGAAATAACTTTCAACTTCTTCTTGAAAATAAGCGCTGGCAGGTTCCATTGCTTATGGGGCACACTTCTGCAGAGTTTTTCCAGATTCCTTATGTAAAAAGCCATGATGAGTTTAAAAATATGGCAATAGCACTTTTTGGTGAAGATGCTGATGAATATCTGGAAATTTGCCAGTTTAAAAACATCAGCCTGGAAGACATTGTTAAAAATGCAACGGTAAATTCAATTGAATACGCCATTCGAGTTGCTGCACAGGCTAACTCGGATACAGGGGCCAATGTACCCATTTATTATTATAATTTTGATGCAGAAATTCCAGGGTGGGACAATCCCGGGGCTTTCCATTCTGTTGATTTATGGTTTACATTTGAAACCCTTGCAAAGTGCTGGAGGCCTTTTGTGGGAAAGCACTATGACCTTGCAAGACAGATGTGTAACTATTGGGCAAACTTTATCCGTTCGGGCGACCCAAACGGAAATGATACAACAGGGGAAGAGATGCCGAAATGGGAGCCTTATACAATTGATGCGCCCTATGGTATGGTATTTGGTGATAAAGCGCAATTTGTAAAAGAACAGCCAACCGAACTTATGAAGTTCCTTGTCAGGAAATATTTCAAACGGACATCTTTATAGGTCTTATTTAGCCAAGATACTTTCTTTATAAAGCGAACATGTATACCACTGAATTATATGTATCTTTAGCCCCTGCCTGTACAGGCAGGGGCTAAACCTGTTCTCCGGCTTAATATCAATCCCTTATATATACGATAGGGAATGGATTTTTTTTAGAATATGTCACACTGCCATTTTTTCTGTAATTGCTGGGTGAAGTTTTGCAAAATCTGTTAAAAACCCTGTTGAACTGGGAGAAACTCGAAAAACCGCATTGCGCAGCAATATCGGTTATTTTCATGTCTGTAAACAACAAAAGCTGCTGGGCGTTTCTTATTCTTGTCATCTGAATATAATCAGTCAGTGAAAACCCGGTAACCTCCTTAAATAAATGAGATAAGTAATATTTGCTTAAAAAAAACTTATGTGCAAGGATGCTCAGCGAGAGTTCCTCGTTGTAATGATTATGTATGTATGATGTGACAGAGTAAATTTTTGAAGCCGTGGCATTAAGGATTTCGGGCCTGTAGATGTTTTCGGTGCGGAGATTGTATATAGTGCATAGGAGGTCGATAAATTTGCAGTGGATGGATAGAGGCCTTACAGCACTTTCAGATTTTGATATTATAAATATTTCATTTAATATATGTATAATCAGTTCCTGGTTTTTTTGCTCAAAACGGTAAATCGGCAGCGGAGCTTCAAATATGCTCATTATTACACTGATGTTGTCCTGCAATAATCCTGTTTGTTCGGGTAAGTTAAACTGAATTATAAGTCTTTTTTTCGACGGGCCTTTCGGATATTCGGATTTATGAAGGCAATAAGGTTTTAAGCATACAAAGTCCAAAAATTCAATTCTGTAAAGGTTTCCTTCTATAATATGGTTGGCATGGTCATCGAGCAAAACATGTATTTCGTAAAAATTATGAAAATGCTGAAATTCCATATTTATGTCATAATATCTCTCATCGTAGTCAAAGAAGTAATAAAGGCTGTCTGTGGGTTTCCCTATTTCAACGAGGTACCCGTTCTCGTAAATGAGTTTGTTATTCAGGAGCATATAAATCACCTGTTTGGTAATTTTGATTAAAATATAACACTACACAGCAAAATATGCAATATATATAGAGCGACAAAGCAATTATTGCATAGAAAATTTATATAAAAATTGATAGATTATAAATAAGCAAAGTTGTTATATTTGACAAAAATAAATCACTTTTCATAAAATTATAATGTTAGAATTGTACAAAATTAAAGATGGTTTTACTTTATTGTTTATTTTGCGATTTCCTACGAAAGGGTTAACGGATATGCAGGCAAAATACGAATTAAGAAATTTATTTGAAATTCAGTCTGTTCAGCAGAAGTTGGCCAAAGTAATTGACAGATCGAAAGAAGTTCTGTATGAGGACGATGAAATTTTTATTAAAAACATGGAACATCATAATCTGGCCGGTGATGACATTAACAGATACCGGCATTGGGAATGGCCTCAAGGAGTCAGCTTATTCGGATTCTGGAAATTATACGAAAACACAGGGGACAAAAAGTATCTCGACATAATAACACATTTCTATGATCAACAGTTTCAGATAGGTTTACCATCCAAAAACATAAATACGACTGCACCAATGCTTACAATGGCGTACCTGTACGAATATACAAAATACGGAAAATATAAAGAAGCATGCACTGACTGGGCTGAATGGCTGGTAAAATATTTACCCAGGACACGGGAAGACGGTTTTCAGCATCTGACGTCCGATACGCTTAACGATAATGAACTTTGGATTGATACACTGTTTATGTCTGTTTTATTCCTTGCCAAAATCGGTACAGTAACCAACCGTACCGAGTGGGTGGAAGAAGCAAAATATCAGTTTTTAGTACATTCTAAGTACCTAACCGATCGGAAAAGCGGATTATGGTACCATGGTTGGACGTTCAACGGCGATCATAATTTTACCGAAGCATTGTGGGGCCGTGGAAACTGCTGGATAACCATAGCTATACCTGAATTTTTATCCATTGTAAAATGTGAAGCAGGTGTGGAAAAATACCTGGTGCAGCTCCTTACACGTCAGATTGAGGCCCTTGAGAAATATCAGAGTAAAGAAGGTATGTGGCATACAATTATAAATGATCCGACATCATACCTTGAAGCCAGTGCAACATGCGGTTTTGGTTACGGAATTCTTAAGGCGGTAAATACCGGATTAATAGATCACAGGTACATAGATTGCGCATTGAAAGCAGTAAAACCTATATTGGATTGCATTGATGATGAGGGTTATGTAGATAAGGTTTCTTATGGCACAGCCATGGGGAGAGAAAGTATTCAGCACTATAAAGATATAGAAATCAGAAGAATGCCATATGGGCAGGCTATGGCAATACTGTTTTTGCAGGAAGCAATACAGTTGTTAAAAGTAATCAGTTAAATATGATTAAAAGTAAATTTGGCTTCTTGATATTATCTTAAGCATTAGACTTATTATTGAACAAAATAATATGCATAATAGTCATATTATTGAGGTTAAAGGAGGTTTTTTTATGAAAAGCAGAGTAATTGCATTACTCATGATTGCAGTTATGCTTGTGGGAATGCTCACAGGATGCGCCGGAACTGCTGGTACCGGCAGCCAGACACAGCCCACAAAGGCACCCGAACCTACGAAAGCTTCACAACCAACCGAGGCTGTTAAAGCTACACCTACAACGATACCTGACAGTAAAACCGGGAGTACGTCCAAGTTTACTGAAGCTCCGGATCTGAAAGCTTTGGTTGATGCCGGAAAGTTGCCATCGGTAGAAAAACGTCTGCCTGATCCTGGAGATATCATGGTAGAGTACATGGACAGCGTAGGTAAATATGGAGAAGCTTTTACCTTCACTTACTCAGGCAAAAATGCTCAATGGTTCTATGGGAAGATAACAGAAGAGCCCCTGTTCAGGTTTAAAACCGATGGTACAATTGAACCCAACGTGGCAAAAGGCTTTGATGTTAATGAAGATGCCACGGTTTACACCGTTTACCTGAGAAAAGGTATGAAATGGTCGGATGGAATGCCTTTTACCGCTGATGATGTTCTCTTCTTCTACTATGAAATGTGTATTCCTGAGACTTTTGGAAAGAGCCTGTGGGATTGCTTTAAGGTAAAAGATGCACAGGGCAATGAATCAATTGCAGAATTCGAAAAAGTAGATGATTATACATTCAAAGTAAAATTCCAGGCTCCGAAGCCAACATTCCTCGAGGAACTTGCAATAAACGGAAAATGGTGTTTCGCACCGGCACACTGGTATAAGCAGATACTTCCGAAATTTATAGGCGAAGAGGAAGCAAACAAGAAAGCCAAGGAAATGGGTTATTCTGATGCTGTAGCAATGGGTAAGGAAACAGGTTACTATTACTGGAATGTTCCTGGAAGACCCACCCTCCGTCCATGGATTGTTTTTGAAAATTCACCGAATAACGACTGCGATGGTGACTATTTCGTAATGGAAAGGAATCCATATTACTGGAAAGTTGATGAAAAAGGACAACAGCTTCCGTACATAGATGAACTCAGATTTATTAAAGTTTCAGATCCTCAGCAGACTTTACTCAAAATTTTAGATGGTACAGTTGATGTTGCAGCAGTGGCTTACGCTGATTATGACGTGCTTGTTGAAAACATGGAAAGAGGCGGATATGAGTTTGTTGAATGGGCGTCTGTATCATGGGCAGATCTTGTATCGCAGCTACATTTGAATCAGACTGTGAAAGATGAAAAGAAGAGGGCTCTGTTCCAGAATCCTGATTTCAGACAGGCTCTTTCCATTGCCGTGGACCGTGAAGAGTATGCAGAGATTATTTCCGACGGTTTCGCTCAAGGAAGGCAGGCTGCTCCTGCAAAAGGCGCTATGGGTTACACCGAAGAATGGGCCAACAAATGGACCGAATATAATCCTGAGAAAGCAAAACAGTTGCTTGAATCCTGTGGTCTTGTCATGGGAGCTGACGGATACTATGATTTTGCCGACGGAACCGATTTTGTTCTCAACATTCAGACATTTACCGACGCAAACGCTGATGACTCTGCGGAGCTTCTGATGAAATACTTTGGCGAAGTAGGTATAAAAACAACCTATAAACCGGTGGATCGTTCGGTGCTTGATAACATGACCACAAGCAACGATCATGAAGCGGTTCTTGCTCCGGTTACTCCTGCAACAACATTCAGCATTATTTTAAGGCCCGATACCGTTGTTCCTGTAAGAAATTACGCACCCTGGTACGGAGCTGTCGGCAACTGGGTTGCTTCAAACGGCAAGGAAGGAGTAGAACCCACAGGTGATTTGAAGAAACTCTGTGAACTGTACGATCAGCTCAGAGCTGCTGTCAATGCGAAAGAAAAAGAAAAGATTGCGCTTGAAATGCTCAAACTCCATGAAAAGAATATCTGGGTAATAGGATATATGGAAGCTCTGCCCACTTTAATAGTAAAAGATAAGAAGATAAAGAATTTCCCTGAGAACTCAATTTTCTGTGATGAATTCAGAGATTTTGGTATTGCTCATTTCCAATGCTTGTATTATGAATAAAACTCAAACAGGCCGAAGGTTCTGAAAAGACCTTCGGCCTGGAATTAAAGATAGGATGGATGTGCAGCCATGAGAGATTACATTTTAAAAAGAATCTTAATGTTTATTCCGACGGTATTATTGATGTCAGTCATAGTTTTTTTCATTATTCAGCTGCCACCTGGTGATTATATTACAAGTTACGTTTCAAGAATGAGTGCTGAAGGTGAAGTTTTCACCAGTGAGGATATTGCCAGGCTGAGGGAACAGTACGGGCTGGATAAGCCATGGTACATACAGTATTTCAAATGGATGAAAAACATTATTACCGAAGGGGATTTTGGCTATTCCTTTGCATACAACAGGCCCGTCTGGACGGTTATCATGTCAAGATTACCACTGACTGTAACTGTTACGCTGATAATTATGATTTTTACGTACCTGGTATCACTTCCAATCGGTTTGTACAGTGCTCTTCACCAGTATTCGGTGGGTGACTTTATTTTTACAGGGATAGGATTTCTTGGACTTGCAACTCCTAATTTTCTCTTGGCTATCATATTAATGTTTGCATCTTTCAAGTTAACAGGTGATCCGCTGATTGGGCTGTTCTCGGAGGAGATACTCAGAGAAGGGCTGAAATTAAGTAATTTAGGATCGTTTCTGAAACACCTGATTATTCCGATTGTTGTTATAGGAACTAGTAATACGTGCGGTGTAATACGTACAATAAGAGCCCAGATGCTTGATGAAATAACCAGGCAGTATGTATTGACTGCGCGTGCCAAAGGAGTAAGTGAGAATACAATAATATACAAATATTGCCTCAGAGCGGCATTGAATCCTGTGGTAAGCGGGCTTGCAGGTTCTCTTTCAAGCCTTTTTTCAGGTTCAACAATATCAGCCATAGTTATGAACATGGCTATTTTGGGTCCTGTTCTTTATGAAGCATTAAAAACCCAGGATATGTATCTGGCAGGAACAATTTTGCTGACGCAGGGCATTCTGGTTGTAATTGGTACATTGCTGTCCGACATAGTTCTGGCATGGCTTGATCCGAGAATCAGGTATGCGGAGAGGAGTAGCTGATATGGTCTTGCAGAATGTTATGGATAGGAATAAAAGAAAAGAAGAGGAATATTACCTTGCTTCTCAATGGACATTAATGAGAAGGAAGTTTAAAAAGCATAAATTGGCAATGGCAAGCCTGTGGGTGCTGGGATTTCTGTATTTTGTCGCTTTGTTCGGAAACTTTATTGCACCGTATAACCTGGTTGCCTATAATTCTAAAATTGTAAATGCTCCTCCGACAAAAATACATATGTTTCATGAAGGTAAATACATAGGCCCGTTTGTATATGGCATTAAAATGGAACGGGATCCTGTATCAAAAAGAAAAATGTATATTGAAAATAAAGACGAGATATATAAAATAAAGTGGTTTACCCATGGCAGCGAATATAAACTGTTCGGCCTTATAAAGACTGACATTCATCTTTTTGGCGTAGAGCAAGGCGGAGTAGTGCTTTTAATGGGAGCCGATTCCATGGGGCGTGATTTATTTTCACGAATGATTCTGGGAAGCCAGGTATCTCTTACGGTGCCGTTTGCCGGTGCTATAATCAGTTTCGTACTCGGGATTATAATTGGAGGTATTGCGGGATATTTTGGCGGTGCGATTGACTCGGTCATTTCAAGAATTATTGAAGTATTGTCTGCACTGCCGACAATTCCTTTGTGGATGGCACTATCAGCATCCATACCGCCTGATATTCCCGTTGTAAGGGTGTATCTTTACATAACCATCATTGTTTCATTTATTTCATGGACAGGTCTGGCAAGAATTGTGCGCGGGAAATTCATATCAATGAGAAAAGAGGATTATATAATGGCCGCCCGAATCGCCGGTGTAAGTACCTGGAAAATTATTATTAAACATATGGTTCCCGGGTTTATGAGTTATCTTATTGTCAGCCTGACATTAGGCATACCTGGTATGATTATCGGTGAAACATCCATGAGCTTTTTGGGACTTGGCATCCGTTCTCCGGCAACAAGTTGGGGTGTCCTGTTGCAGGAAGCCCAGGAAATAACCAGTATAGCAATGCATCCGTGGAAACTTATACCGTTATTCGCCGTAATTATTACAGTGCTGGCTTTTAACTTTATTGGCGATGGATTGCGGGATGCAGCAGACCCATATAAATAGAATTTTGGAGGCAAATATGGACCGAAAAGAATCTATTGTTCAGGTAAATAATCTCCATATAAATATAAAAATGGACGAAGGTATTTTGACGGCAGTACGTGGTGTTACATTCCATATTGACAGGGGGGAAACCCTGGGGCTGGTCGGTGAATCGGGTTGCGGCAAATCACTTACATGTAAAGCCATACTTGCTATCAATGATCCGAAATGCTCCACCAGCGGAGAAATTCTTTTTAATTCCGATGATGGTGTTGTGGATATACTGAGACTGCCGCCGAAAGGCTCAGAAATACGCAATATCCGCGGAAAGCAGATATCAATGATTTTCCAGGAGCCCATGGTTTGCTTTTCACCATTATATACAATAGGAAACCAGATAAATGAATGTACAAGGCTCCATATAACCAAAGACAAAAAGAAATCCAGGGAAATTTCGATAGAAATGATGAAAAAGGTAGGCATTGCGAATGCTGAGAAAAGATATGACCAGTATCCTCATGAATTTTCAGGCGGGATGCTGCAACGTGCATTAATAGCAATGGCATTGGTCTGTAATCCCAAGCTTCTGATAGCCGACGAACCAACAACGGCACTTGATGTTACTATCCAGGCCCAGATTCTGGAGTTGATTAAGGAGCTGCAGAAAGAACTGAAAATGTCGGTTCTGTTTGTAACCCATGATTTAGGTACGGTTGCAAGAATGTGCGACCGGGTTGCGGTAATGTACCTGGGTAAAATTGTTGAAACAGGACCTGTGGAAGAAATATACTTAAGTCCTAAGCATCCATATACAATAGGTTTAATTGGTTCTGTGCATAAAATTGGTTCGAAGAGGAAAGAAAGACTTTATTCAATAGAAGGCACTGTCCCGTTGGCATTAAACTTACCGGCCGGATGCGGCTTTTATGATCGGTGCCACTGCCGTATTGACGGTGTTTGCAATGTTAAAGAACCCGAGCCTGTTGAAGTTGGGCCTAATCATGTTGTAAGCTGTCATGCTGTGGGACAGAAAACCGGCGAGGAGGGGCATGATATTGAGTGATTATATACTTGAAATAAAGAACCTGTATAAGGAATATACATCAAAGAATATTACTGTTAAAGCGGTGACCGACATAAGTTTTAACATTAAAAAAGGAGAAACCGTTGGAATAGTTGGGGAATCAGGCTGCGGCAAGACAACACTCGGCAGATGCATAGTTAGGGGTATACCCGCCACCAGCGGCCAGGTTTTGTATACCGCGGAAGACGGGGTAACATATGATTTTTTAAACATCGACAAAAAGAAATTAAAAGAGCTGCGTAAGGATATACAGATGATTTTCCAGGATCCCTATTCATCGCTGGATCCCCGTATGACGGTCCTGAACATAATAACAGAACCGCTGAAGGCTAATTTCCCCAAAATGAAGAAAAGCGAAATGGAACTTCGGGCAGCCGAAATAGCAGAAAAGGTTGGGCTGAACCCCAGTTACTTAAAGCGTTATCCCCATGCATTTTCCGGTGGCCAAAGGCAAAGGATCGGCATTGCCAGAGCCTTGATTATAAATCCCAGGATTATTGTCTGCGATGAACCTGTATCTGCACTTGACGTATCAATTCAGGCACAGGTTATAAATCTTTTAAAAGATCTGCAAAGGGAATTAGGCCTTACATATATTTTTATAAGTCATGATTTATCTGTTGTCGAGCATATTTCAGATAAAGTTGGAGTAATGTATCTGGGTAAAATGGTGGAGTTTGCTGAAACAGAAGCACTGTTTTCAAAGCCGCTGCATCCATATACCGAAGCTCTGCTGTCTTCGGTTCCCGTAGCCGATCCCACTGTTAAAATGAACAGGATTCCCCTTAAAGGAGAAATACCAAATCCGGCCAATCCTCCAAGCGGCTGTTATTTCCATGAAAGGTGCAGCTATTGCGTAGACAAATGCACTAAGGTAGCGCCCGAATACCGTGAAATTGAGAAAGATCGTTTTGTTGCATGTCACAGGGCAGAAGAATTAAAATTGAAAGGGTTTACGTATGATGAGCCAAAAGCAATCTAAAAAACTGATTATTTTCATAGACAGCGGTGACACGATAATTGATGAATCCACCGAGGTCAGAAATGAAGATGGAATTGTTATCCATGCCGAAACAATAGAGGGAGCTGCAGAAACCCTGAAAGCACTCTATGAAGCAGGCTATACCATTGCATTGGTGGCAGACGGCGAAGCCCAGTCCTTTGAAAACGTCTATAATGAAAATGGGCTGAAATACTGTTTTAAAACATGGACAATTTCGGAAATTGTGGGTAAGCAGAAGCCTAACGCGGTAATGTTTGAAGATGCCATGAAAAAAAACAACCTGACCGAAGAGGACAAAAAAAGGATTGTAATGATTGGCAATAACATTAAAAAAGATATAGCCGGAGCGAATATGTTCGGTATAACATCCATTTTGCTGGATTGGTCTCCAAGATATAATATGGTTCCGTCATCTCCTGAACAGGTGCCGGATTACATAGTTCATAAACCACTGGATTTACTTCCTTTAATTGAGAAATTAAACAGCCTGTTGGAAGATGAATGAGGCTGGCTGAAAAACCAAATTATGTATATTTGATTTGTGGACGCATCTTAACATTATCAGGAGTGATATGTTTTGCGCCCATTTTTTTTTATCATATATTCTTATGTTAAATTATATTTTAAAACTCTTTGAATTACTTCCATTTGTCGAGGATTAATCAGTTAATTCTCAGAAATTTATGCCGGTTTCTAAAATTTTACCTTGAGTTTTTTTACGATTTAATTTATAATTAATTTGCTGTTTGAAATCGGGGTGTGGCTCAGGTGGTAGAGCGCTTGGTTCGGGACCAAGAGGCCGGAGGTTCGAGTCCTCTCACTCCGACCATCAAAAAAACAAACACCTATTGAGGATAAGTTTTCAATAGGTGTTTGTTTATTTCAGAATTCTATATCTCATTAAGCATACATACTCATTAATCCTGAAAGTACTATATTTTTACCTGCATCAATGATTTTATTTTTCTCCTTTTAAATCTCATTTTGACTGGGTCCATAAGTTCAATAGGTCAGACTCTATGTTTTTATGGTGACAATACATACCATTTCACAGCCATTTAAAATATCCATCCAAGGCAATACATTTATATATTAATTATTATCAGAAAAATTATTTAATTCTTAGATTAGGATTTAAATATAATGTTAAAATTAGATATTTATCTAATTTGCGTATTGACATTAGATAAATGCTTTAATAATATATAGAAAAAGAAACTTCAAGGGGGTATACAAATGAATTTAAAACTTATAAAACAGAAAGATTTTTCGTTACTGATATTAGGTAAGCTGGTTTCGCTGTTAGGCAGCAACATGCAGCAATTTGCGCTGTCATTATATGTTCTGGCAATTACGGGTTCAGCTACTGTTTTTGCATCTATATTGTCAATATCTATTCTGCCCCGGTTGTTATTGTCTCCTGTAGCCGGAGTGTTTGGTGATTGGTTTGACCGGAAAAAGACCATCGTGTCATTGGATTTTTTAAATGCAATTATAATTGGAATATTTGCAGGAATTTATATGGTTAATGATAACTTATCAATTGCAGCAATCTATATTTTGGTCATTTTGTTAGAAATAACCGAGATATTTTTTCACTCGGCGATGTCAGCGGTATTGCCAAGCATGGTGAAAAAGGAGGAATTACTGGAGGCCAATTCGTTCAATTCACTTGTAATGAGTATTGGAAATGTTTTGTCGCCTGTAATAGCTGCTGCTCTTTATGGCGCCTTTGGCATGAAAATTATATTGATAGTAAACTCAGCCAGCTTTGCCTTGTCGGCAGTCAGCGAAATATTTATAAACATGCCCAAGACTCATAAGCAGCCCGAGAAAATTGACATCAAAACCTTTATGAACGATTTAGCGGAGGGTATATGATATTATTATTCCGGAAGCTGTTGTTATCATAAGTGGAATTATATTATTGGCGGTAACTGCAGCATATAGGAAAGCTTTGTTAAATTATGATGAAACCGGGCTTAAACCAGAATTAAAAGCTCATGAAGAATTAATAGGAGAGATGTAGGAGATGAAGTTTAAATTTTATCCTGTAGAAAGCAGGATATATGACTTTTTAAAGTTCCCGGACCTGGTTAATTTGCGGGAACGGTATGAGAAGTCAAAGGAAGAGGATGATTATAAAGCACCTTTCTTCACTGATTACATGGATTTTATAAACAGGGTTGAAATGAGATTAAAGCCTTATATAAAGGAAATTGAATTGTTTTATAAGAATAAGTTCCTTGAGGATGATGATTTTATAGGTTTAATTTCAAATGTATACAGCATATTTGGCTATTCCAGTGAAAATGAGTATTTAGATATGCTTTTGGGATTAAATGAAAGGGAGATAAACAGAAGTATTGCTTACTCAATAATCTCCGGCAACGAAAGCATTCATGAATATTCAGAAGAGCTTATAAGCAGGGCTGAATCCCTTAGTTTAAATAAAGGGGAGCTTATTTCTCTTATAAAGGATTGGCCTGTTGATGCATCTTCAAAATGGACCATGTTTTTGATCATTGAAGAACCTGTTAAGTATATGAAAATGTATGCAGAGTTAATGCAAAAAATACAGCCCATATTCAAAGAGTTCTATGGTTTATATGAGGAAGAGGTAAACAGGTACGGCCAGTATTTAGCCGATTTTTTAAATAAAAACGGCTCGAAGGGATTGGAAGAAATAACATATTCTACATTGGATTCAAAGGTTTTGAATAATGGCGAAAACCGTATATTAATTTCTGCTGTTATGCAATTTGCTGTTACCATATCGGGAACAGGCGAACATAATTACATTGCCTGGGGATTGATGATGGAAGAAGCCTTCAGGCGAATGAAGGAAATAAATGAAAATAAAATCAACGAGAGAGTGAAGATTTTTAAAAATCTTGGGGACAGGACAAGATACGAAGTGGTAAGGCTAATAGCCTCCGGAATAACTTCTACAAAAGAAATAGCCGAGGCATTAGGTGTGTCCAGTGCAACCATATCATATCATATAAACAATTTATTACAGTCCAAGATAATAAAGATTGACAGAAAAGATAACAAATATGGTTATGTAATAGACTATAACTTAATTGAGGAAATTATAAACGGATTGAAGGAGGACTTAAAAGCCCCCGGGAATTAAATCCGGGGGGCATATATTGCAACTCCTTGGCGCAGTCCTTTAATGTCCTGTACATGCGAAGCCGTACAAGAGATTAAAAAAGTGCGATATGAACATTTATGGGAATAACTGCTTAGGTTATGATAATGTTGATTTCATCAAATGCCTGTAGTCAGGCGAGATTCGGAAAAATCGCTGAAAATAAACTGGTTTATTAAAAATCAGCAAGAGCCATATGGACTACCGGCAGAATATCTGGCAAACAAGTAATAATAACAAATAGGGTGCTTCACTTGAAGCACCCTGTGTTTTATCGTACCGTCCTTCATGGCAGAACGGTTCTGGGGGAACGGCTTTTTTATATGGAAATTCTAAACTTGACAGCAATACATAATATATTTATAATGAGTATATACTCAATGAGTGGAGAGTCAATTATGAAAATTTCTTCAAGGCAGATTCAAAAACAGAATACCCGTAAAAAAATCATTGATACAGCTTACAGAGTTTTCTCTGAAAAAGGTTTTTCAGTCCCGTCAAGTGTTATCGCGGCAGAAGCCGGAGTCTCGCATGGTTCAATTTTTGCCCACTTTCCAACCATGAATGATCTGTTAAACAGTTTACTGTCAGACTTCGGAGATAAAATAGGGACAAGTCTTCATGTACTGGCAAAAAAATGTGACAGTGTTGAGAATCTGTTGAAAGAGCATTTGAAGGTCCTGGAAGAATACGAAGCATTTTATTCCAGGTTTATTTCAGAAAGGGACAGATTGCCTGATGAAGCGAAAAATGCTTTTGCAATGATTCAATCCACTGCAGCCTTTCATTTCAGCAGTGTCATCGAACACGAGATTGAAAAGGGAACAGTCAAAAAGCTTCCGACCCATATTTTGTTTAACACATGGCTTGGCCTGGTTCATTATTACCTTATGAATAAGGATTTCTTTTCAGACTCAAATGAGTCGGTTATAAAAAGATATGGCCCGGAATTAATATCCGCTTACCTGAAATTAATTAAAAATGAAAGCGAGGTATATTAATGAAAAAATGTATTGCGTGCGGTATGCCAATGGAGGATATTTCTGATTTCGCGGCAAACGATCCCGGTAAGGATTATTGTGTTCATTGTTCGCGTCCCGACGGGGAAATGCAGTCCTTTGAGGAAAAGAAAGAGAACCTTACAAGATTTATAGTAAGGACGCAGGGATTTGATGAAAATGCTGCCAGAAAAATAGCCGAAGATATGATGCGCAAATTACCGGCATGGAAGGAATATTTTGATTGAAAGAAGGGTCGTATATGGGAGAATTAATGAAACTTCCTAATGTAGGCAAGGTCCTGGAGAAAAATCTTAATGAAATCGGGATTTTTACCGAAGAGCAATTGAGAGAAACAGGCAGCAAGGAAGCATTTATCCGGATAAGGGTGATCGATCCGGGAGCATGCCTGCATATGCTTTACGGTCTGCAGGGAGCAATAGACGGCATTAAGGACAGTTTATTGCCCGAAAGCACAAAGCGTGAACTGAAGGAATTTTATAAAAGTTTATAAGGAGGAGTAATGATGCAGGTAAGCAATGCATTTGAAGTATTTGCTTCTGAAACGCCGGAATATCAAAAAATCTGGATGGAAACCGTTCAGAAACTGGATAAGGCCAGCAAGCTTGATAAGAAAACCAAAGAACTCGCATATCTGGCAGTATTGTCAGCTATGCGGCTTTTAAGCGGAATACCGTTTCATACAAAAATGGCCAAAGCATATGGAGCAACAAGGGAAGAAATTATCAGCTCAATTCTGGTTGGCCTTCCTGCTGCCGGAAACCAGGTGATTGGTGCTTTACCTGTTGCATTGTCAGCATATGACGAGTAAATGTCAAATATCTTGATGTTAAAAGCTTAATATGCGAGGTATTCATTCTGCTTTCTGCTTTTGCCATAACGGCATATCAAGATTCCCTGTTAGGAAAGGATTTATTATTGCAAGCTTACGGGAAGAAGCCCAGATGTATTCAAATGATAATCCGCTACTTATTGACTCTGCCCCTGGGGTATAGTTTACACTTTTACTCAAAGGGGGCAGAGATATGGCTTTACTCAAAAAACTGTTATGCAAGCATATTAAGTTGGTCGTACTGACCGTCTGTATCAACATATCCGCAATCGCAGTATCTTTATGGTGGAATGCACAGCTTGGCAGGATTATCAACACAATCAATGCAAATAATGTGGTACCCGCAGGAACAATAATTCTGGCCGTGGTTACAATCCTTATCAGCGTTGGACTGTCATATTTACTCAGCATATGCTCAGGCTGGACATGTGAAACAATGGCGCACGATTTGCGAATGGGATATGCAGTGTATTTTTCAGATCTGTCTTTGGATGAAATTGAAAACCTTAATGCCGGAGAACAGGTTTCAAGACTTCAAAATGAAATAGGCGATGTATCCGGCTTTATCCGTACAAACCTGTTTACTTTTATTGATGATCTGGTAAAATTTATTGCCACGTTGTCATGGATGCTCTGGCTCAATCCTAAGTTGACGCTTTTTGCCAATATTCCAACCGTAATTATCATATGGTATACGGTTTGCTCAAGCAGAGTCATTGGTAAAGCAGTTCAGATAAGGCAGCAGGCGAATGCCGAAATGAACGGTTTTGCAGATACACTGATTACAATATTTCCGATTATGCGGCTGTTTGATGCAAACCTGCTTATTCGGAATCAGTACAATACAGCACTGGAGCAATGGGAAAGTGCCAGTATATCGGAAGAAAGCAGAAGAGCCAAACTTATGTCGCTGTCAGCTTTATTGTCATGCATACCTCTGTTATTGCTTGTCCTCATTGGCGGTACTCAGGTCATTGATAGGTCAACAGCCATTGGCACATTATATATTTTCATCAACCTTTCGGGTAATGTATCAGGCGTGATGATGAACATGCCGGGGCGAATTGCGATGCTCCGGAGGTTCTCGGCAGATATGAAAAGAATAGAACCGCTTGTATCAATACGCGGGAGGTGATGGAATGAGTATTCATATTGAAAACTTGTCTTTTGCATATGGTGATAAGCAGATCCTGAAAGATATCAGTTTAAATGTCAAAAACGGCGAAAATATTGGGATTGTTGGAGTGAGCGGCTGCGGAAAAAGTACATTGCTAAAGCTGCTGGCGGGTCTGTATTCAGCTCAAAATGGCATTATTGAAGTTTGCGGGGCGCGCAGGCCGGAGGATATACGCAAAAACGTGGCAATGGTTATGCAGGGCATAATGCTTTTCCCGGCGAGTATTAAAGACAATATAACCTGCGGGCATCCTATGAGCGATGAAACAATCAGGCAAGCATGTGATGCAGCCCAGCTTTCCGAATGGATATCTTCATTGCCCGACGGGATTGACACATTTGTCGGGGAACGGGGCGGAAAGGTGTCCGGCGGGCAGGCGCAACGTATAGCCATTGCCCGCGCGATAGCGAAAAACGCACCGGTTGTTTTGCTGGATGAAGCTACAAGTGCGCTTGATGGCGATACAAGCAAAGCTGTTTTATCCGCACTTGAATGTCTTACAAAAGGAAAGACCGTTGTGAGAGTAAGCCACCGGCCTGAGGATTTGTCGGGATGCCGCCGCATATACCGGCTGGAAGGAGGCCGGCTTTACAATGATTAGTATAAAGGACATACAGAAAATATTTAAAATGGCAGGTGGGGTAAGGACCTTCGTTATCCTGACAATACTTCGTTGTCCGTTCGACGCTTTGCATACGGTTATTCATGCAGGCTTTTTGCAGTTTGCTTTCAGAGCGATAAATATGAGAAATCAAGATCAATTATTTAACGTTTGCTTTTTGTTTGGTATTGGAAGTTTGATACTTTTTCTATATAATGGAACTGTGTGGACATTATACGCCGCCTATGTTACAAAATGGGTGGGGAAAATACGCCGGAAATTGTTCGGGCATATATCCTGCTTATCTTTGCAGCAGATTGAAGCAAGGCCATCCGGTGAATGGATAACACGGCTTAACAGTGATGTTCAGGCGGCAACGGCATTGTTGAACCAACCTTTGCACGTGCCGCATGCAGTTGTGGCAACTGTTAATATTTGTGTGTGTTCCATTATTCTTGCACTGCTTAATCCGGATATTTTCGGGCTGATTATAGTGTTCGTCATCCCGCATATACTGATTAGTCAGTTTTATATAGCAAAACCAATGATCGGGCATGCAATTAATGTGCAGGAAATAACCGCTAGGAACACCACTGATTTGAATGCACTTATGACTTGTGCAGATACAGCCATCCTTTATGGCGCACAGGAGTTTTTATTAAGGCGTTTTGAAAAAAGCAGCCTTGACCTCAGAAAAGCGAACATGAAAATACATCACCGAAAGGCAATAGGAAACGGATTGCTGCCGCTGATGGGCCTGTGCGGTTATCTTGTTATTCTGCTGGCTGGCGGGCGGTGGATGGCTTCAGGAACTATGACATTCGGCGATCTTACTGCAGTTTTTCAGTATAGGGAAGGCCTGCTGAAAGGTTCCATGATGCTTATAAACAGCCTGACTAATATAAAAACTGCACTGGCGGGTGTAAAGCACATAAATGAAACAATGGACATAACGCCGGAGGAATGAAAATGGAAGAGAATTTGATGAGAATAGGCCAAATTGCTGCTTTTTTTAATGTATCGGTAAAGGCTATACGCATATATGAGAAAAAAGGTATCATAGTTCCTGCAAAAATAGATCCTGACACAGGATACCGATATTATACAGCTGACCAGGTTCAGACACTGGCTGCTTTGCTTGAGCTTAAAGCACTTGGTTTTTCTTTGTCTGAAATTAAGAATATAATATCGGGAGGGGTAAACAACAGTGAGCTTATAGCTGCACTTTTCCGGAAACGCTTGGCATGGCAGGATGTTATTGCTGCTGCCGAAAACAAGATAGATGCAATTGGCAGGATAATTGAACGTATAAATAAATCGAAAGAGGCAACCGGACTGCAGGAACTTGACGATGAAGAACGTGCATGGCATCTCGTAAAAATGGTGTGTGTTGAGGATTTGAAAGGCCGGAATGTATTAAGCGAAGCGATATGGCTGTGACAGGTAAATTAAATCACAGAAACACGTTTTTTTACTCTTTTGCATTAAGAGGAGAGAGGGTAAATGTATCAAAAGTATAGGACCGGGAAATATGATTTAAAATGTTCAGTTAGAAAGTCAATATTGCACTGCTTGCAGATGCTGATATGTCAAAACGCTTGCAGGAAGAAAATTATGATCTTTATCAATGGTATAAATCCAAATTCCCGGAGCGCTTATGTAAATGCTGATATAACAGGAAAGTCCGGTTTGGGGATGAATACCGGAGATTTTGCGGATTCTCCAACCGCGCAGAAATTCGTGATCCAACTGCTCATGATTTAAATGACAGTATCGAAATTATTAAGTTGTTTCGTAATTTATAGATCTTAAAGAAATTATTCATAATTGAAATGAAGATATGCATCAGGATATGAAGCTTAATAATAAGTTATAATTAAGATAGAAAAGGGGTTGTGATATGAAAAAAGGAAAAATATTAATATCTGCTTCAGCAGTTATTGCTTTGATTGCAATAATAGTTATAACAGTGAAAGTGATAAACAAGGAAGGTAGAAAAGAGAGAACAGAAAGGAATTACGGGATTTCTCATATAGAAACAAATATAACCTCAGACGGGGTTATATCAACTAAGCCTGAAGAAGCTGTCCCGCAAAAGGAGCAATTATTGCAGAACCTTGGAAAAAAGGGATACAATATAGAATACTTTGATACAGTTTTTGACAGTGACATTTCCTGTTATAGAATTTTAGCCACGAAGGGTAATGATTTTATCGATATTTGCTATGACTTAACAGAGGAAAATGCTGAACAGGCTTTTCGTGAATATGAAAAAAAATATGAAGAATATTACCTCATGGCAATGAACGGAACCTTTGTTTATTGTATCAGTGATAAAAAAGTATTTAAAGATGCAGGATTTAAAAGCCTTGCCAATAATGGAATACAATACATTAATCATTAGTAAGATGTTTAATTAAAGGCAGCAGGTAAATGCTAGGCAAATCCGATATAAATTTAATTGCCACTGACTTAGTATATAATTTCGGCAAAAAATAAAAATAGGTTGAAGTATAATTTACACTTTGTAAAATTAAGATATCGGGCGCTCGATGAGAATTAACATATGGAGGTTCAATATGAACAAAATCAAAGTAATTCCCATCGGGGAGATTAAAAATGAAAACCGGGACGTTGCCGTTAAGCTTGATGAAAAGTACGCGGCAGCGCTTAAAGGACTTGAAGGTTACAGCCATATACAGATTATCTGGTGGATGGTTGGTTGTGACAATGAAACAGACAGATCAATGCTGATTCAGACGAAGCCTTATAAGAATGGACCTGATGAGTTAGGTGTTTTCGCACTTCGGTCTCCGGAAAGGCCAAATCCTATCGGAGTGTCAAATGCCCAGATTACTTATATTGATATGTCAAATGGTATAATAGGGCTTACTTATGTGGATGCAAATGATGGCAGTGCTGTTCTCGACATTAAGCCATATACCCCAAGTATTGACAGGGTTGAGAATCCCATTACACCGGATTGGTGCAGTCATTGGCCAAAATCCCTGGAGGAAAGCGGAGTATTTGACTGGGCGAAAGAATTTAACTTTTAAGGGGTATTGCAATGGCACTTATAGATTATATTGTTAACAAGCCTGTTTTGAGGACTGAACGGCTGACATTGCGGCAGTTACGTCCGTCTGATATTCCGGCACTGAAAGAGTGGATGTCTGATAAGTCGATGTATACCTACTGGGGTAAACCGGCCGCAGTGGTTTTTACTGTTGTAATCGGAACAGGGCTGCTGGCAAATCCGTATGATATAAGGCTTGACGAAGCAGATGCAGATTTTGATGCCGCTGTGAAACATATACAGATAGAAGTCATTCAGCCAGGCAGTAAATTATTGTCAGGCAGGGTTGTTACCGATAAGGAGGGTTATAAGGCCGGAGATATTGTTTCTGTTTCGGTAAGTAAAACCGTTTCATATGATGTGGGTACTCTTGCGGCAGGCGACTGGATAGATGTGAGTTATAAAACTGTCAGGGAGAAAAAAACGCACGAGTTTGTAGCTATTAATATTGATAAATATATCCGGTGATTATCCTACCACTTTTACGATAATAGAAAATGGTAAAGTCATTAAGTCAAACACATTACTAAACCCCAGAATTGCATCGGAATTACCTTCATTGATATTAAGCGGTTCACCGGAAATTTCGTTTTGTATGGACAGTGTGCCGGATGTGCCCCGGTATTTAATAATAGATATTGGCTCCTCTGGGGATAAGATATACTATACTTTTGAAAAGGGTGGAAGTTACTACGTTGGCCATGATAATATGTATGAGATTTCCCGCGGGACTTTCGATGAACTAATGCAGTATATATACAAGAATGAAATACAGAAATGGCGGTGTTATCCGACCACAAAACACATATATGCCATAATACCTGCGCCCAAAAACCGGTAACACAGCACATTAAGCAAAAGGAACTAGATTCTTAGGGCATACTGGCAATTCTCAATATATTGGTTACACTCTTCAATCCATACATCCGAAACAGAATTTGTAACCTCTGGTATAATAAATTAAGAAAAACATCCGATACATGAAAATATGTCCATAAAAATGGTTCTGCTTTTCCCTTTCGTAAAGGGGAAATTGCGGGAAAAATGTGCACAGTTTGAATGCAGAAGGCGCCAAGTTATATTGAAAGGCATGATGTAATTATGGAAAGGAAATTTAATTCAGCAGGTATGTCACATTTTATCTGCCCGGTATGTAATCGGGAGTTAATCCTTGAAGGAAATACATTTCATTGTGTAAACAATCATTGCTATGATAAAGCAAAAAGCGGATATGTTAACTTATTGATGTCGCAGACAAAAAGAGAAAAGAAGCATGGCGATGATAAAATAATGCTTTTGGCTAGGAGAAGTTTTCTTGAAAAAGGGTATTATAAACCGTTATTGGATAATATACTCACAATAATATTTAAATATGTAAAAAATAATGATGTTTTACTTGATGCCGGATGCGGAGAAGGATGGTATACTAATAATATTCACCGGGAACTTAAAAGACAGAATTATAGTGTGTCTGTTATTGGAATTGACATCTCCAAAACCGCAATTGATCTTCTGGCAAAGAGCAATAAAGAAATTGAACTGGCTGTGGCCAGTGTTTATAAAATGCCTGTAAAAAGTGAAAGCTGTAACATTATTGTTTCAATATTTGCTCCTGTTTGCATAGAAGAAGTCAGGCGAATATTAAAACCAGGTGCTGTTTTTATAAAAGTCTATCCTCTGGAAAAGCATTTATTATCATTAAAAAAACTTATATATGAAAACGTTATTTTAAATAAAGTACAAATTGAGGAGATTGAAGGGTTAGAACTAATTGAATCATATACAATAAAGGATATTATTCATCTTGAGACAAACAGCGATATTTTGAACTTGTTCAAGATGACTCCGTATTATTATAAAACAGGCAGAAGTGATCAGGACAAAGTTGCTGTAATTGATGAACTTAGTACCGAAATCGAATTCGGTATTGATGTCTACCGGCGCTTATGATACTTATGGACAAGCCTTAGTATTTCAGATGCTCAGTAACATTGCTGATAATGGAACCGCAGAGAATAAAAAAAATGAATTTTAGCGGAATTCAGTATTATATAATATTAATACTGCCGGCAACAAAAATATAGTGATGGAAGGATAAGATGGCAGATATAAATTTCATTTTTAAAATTAGCCAATACGATTTAGAAAAACTTATACCTCAAGTAAGCAAGGCCCTTGAGAAAAGGACAGAACTTTATATTTCTTTTTGTATATGATGAGCGTGTTACTGTATTACAGAAAAATGATTTGGAAACTGGTAATATCAATGATTTCTGCCGGTTTATATCTGAAAAAGTGGAAAGGTATTATTCAATTATTTAATTGGTTAAAATCAAGATTTTAACGGTGTATGGTTTATGCAAGATGATAACTTACATATACTTTGAAATAAGACCAATAAAGCCATAAATACAGTAAGGATGTATTTATATAGCAGTTATTCGAAAAGTGAAGGATTTACACTAAATATAAGTTGGACAAAGTTCTCACTTGTTGCTAAAAGCAATATATTTCATTTAATTCCGGAGGCATTTATAATGAAAAAATACACTAATATACTATTTGATCTGGACGGTACATTAACCGATCCTAAAGTTGGTATTACAAAATCAGTAGCATATGCACTGAAAAGTTTCGGTATAGAAGTGAAGGATCTTGACAGCTTATGTAAATTTATTGGCCCGCCACTTAGAGTATCATTCAGGGATTATTATGGATTCAGCGAAGACGATTGTATCAAAGCTATTGAAAAATACAGGGAATACTTCAGAGAAACGGGCTTGTTTGAAAACAAGGTTTATCCCGGTATAGAGAATCTTCTGAAAAATCTGAAAAAAAGCGGGAAAAAGCTGTTTGTTGCCACATCCAAGCCCACTGTTTTTGCAGTCAGAATTCTGGAGCATTTTAGCTTGCTCGGATATTTTGATTATGTTGCGGGCAGTGAGCTCGACGGTTCAAGAGACAGTAAAATTGATGTTATCAAATTTGCCTTGCAGGAAAACGGTCTGACCGACCTGACAAATGTGGTTATGGTCGGTGACAGGGAACATGATGTTATAGGTGCAAAAGAAAATAACATTGACGTTGTCGGCGTCCTATATGGCTACGGTGACAGAAAGGAGCTTGAAGAATCAGGTGCTACCTATATTGTGGAGACGGTTGAGGAACTTGATGACTTGCTGATGTGCGAATAGTAGCAATAATAAACCGGGAATGAAAGCGACTTTCCTTCTTGTGCGTTACCGGCAGAGGGCATACAGACCGAGGACACAGGAACATCGGTGAATTGATAATAAAAGTGCAAAAATCCTGATTAAAGGAGCTTATAAACTTTTATTTTGGAAAAAAATAATTTAATGATTAGATTGACATATGTGGCATTATTATTGTAAACTCTTAAATATAAAACTTAATAAGAAAACCTCACTTTAACAGGTGAGGTAGAGGCGCGGTATTTAACAGTCCCCGGAGGAGCATGAGAAAGCAGTGAGGCCGGGGAGAAGGAAATATCGCCGAAGCATATAATATTCTCGGTATTATGTGCTGGGCCTGCAGTTAAGAGCTGCAGGACTGTCTCAATAAATTGCCCGGTTTATTGAGTTGCGCTATCTCATTATGGGAAGGTAGGGGTTTTAGGTATATTTTGTGTATGGCACCTAAGAACACCTTAGGTGTTTTTTAATACAGAAAATTACTTATAAGACTGCCACCCAGATGAAAGGGTGGTTTTTTAAATTAACTGAATTGAGGGGGAATAAAAAATGAAAAAAAGGCTTTTATTGTTAATTGCAATGTCTTTATCCGTAGTGATGCTATTTTCAGGTTGCGGGAAGAACCCAAATGCTTTAGATTCTTCAGCAGAAGTACAGGAAGGCAATACTTTTAAGGTAGGGATGGAAGCAGGTTATCCGCCTTTCAACTGGACCCAGCTGGACGACTCAAACGGTGCGGTAAAAATTCAGAATTCGGAAGAATATGCCGGCGGATATGATGTCGAAATTGCTAAGTTAATTGCAGAACACCTGGGTAAAGAACTGGTTATTGTAAAAACCGAGTGGGGAGGATTGATACCTGCTCTGACATCAGGTAAAATTGATGCGATTATTGCAGGTATGTCACCGACTGCTGAACGTCTGGAGAGCATCGATTTTTCAGACAATTACTATACGTCAGATTTGGTTATGGTAGTTAAAAAGGGCGGAAAGTACGATGGAGCTACTTCAATACATGATTTCAAAGGTGCGAAGATAACAGCCCAATTAAATACTTTCCATTACACCGTTATAGATCAGATAGAAGGTGTTCTGAAGCAAACAGCAATGGATGATTTTCCGGCTATGAGAGTTGCCCTTGAATCAGGTATCATCGACGGATATGTTTCGGAACGGCCTGAAGGCATCAGCGCAGAAGCAGCCAACAGTAATTTCAAAATGGTAGAGTTTACAGATGGCTTCGAGACTTCACCTGAAGATACTGCAATTGCTGTAGGTGTCAGGAAGGGAAGCGAGCTCACAGCAAAGATAAATGAAGCATTAGCCAAGATTTCAGAAGAACAGCGTAAGGAACTTATGGATAAAGCTATAAAGAATCAGCCATCAGCTGAGTAACCATTTTTTTAAACTGGGTGAATTCTTACCATCCGGTTTAGTTTAAGGAGGAAGTAAAAAGGTGGAATTAAATGTCATAGTAAAAACCATTTCGAAATATTGGCCTATGTTCCTTAGAGGAGCCGGTGTGACACTCTATATATCCACGATTGGTACAATAGTAGGCTTTATAATTGGTTTACTGATAGGGGTAATACGTACTGTTCCCGTGCCCGAAAAGGGGATAAAAAAATTTATACTGAAGATAATAAATGCAATTCTATCCGTATATGTAGAAGTGTTCCGTGGAACGCCTATGATTGTGCAGGCTATGGTAATTTACTATGGCTCTAAACAAGCTTTTAATATAGATATGTCTCCTCTGTTTGCCGGAATATTCATAGTTTCAATAAATACCGGTGCTTATATGGCAGAAATTGTGCGTGGCGGTATTGTATCCATAGATAAGGGGCAGTTTGAAGCTGCCTATGCTATTGGAATGAGTCATAACCAGGCCATGATAAATGTTGTATTGCCACAGGTAATAAGAAATATTTTGCCTGCAACCGGTAATGAATTTGTAATTAATATTAAGGATACTTCGGTACTTAATGTAATTGCTGTAACAGAGCTGTTCTTCCAGACAAAATCGGTTTCAGGCATTAATTATAAATATTTCGAGACCTTCTTCATAGCATCGGTAATCTACTTTGTAATGACTTTCACAGTAACAAGAATACTACGATACATTGAAAGAAAAATGGATGGCCCTGAAAATTATATTTTGTATGCTAATCAAATGCAGGTACAAACACCCGAAGATGCTGTTCGCAAAAACAGCGATAAACGGTAATCGCTGGGAGGAGGGAGAAGTTTGGAAAAAATTATTGAAGTGCAGCATTTAAGTAAGACCTTTGGTACTAATGAAGTATTAAAAGATATTGATTTTTCAGTTAATAAAGGAGAGGTAGTATGCATTATCGGTTCTTCAGGTTCCGGTAAATCAACTCTTCTACGATGTATAAACCTTCTGGAAAAGCCCAGCGGTGGAAAGATTATTTATAAGGGAAAAAATATATTGGATGACGAGCACGATTTACGAGCTTATAGAACAAAGCTGGGGATGGTGTTTCAGCAATTTAACCTGTTCAATAACCATAATGTTTTAAGTAACTGCATGGTTGGCCAGATAAAGGTTCTGAAGCGTTCAAAGGAAGAAGCTAAGGAAATTGCCATGAAATATTTAAAGGTAGTTGGAATGGAACAGTTTATAAATGCTAAGCCCAGGCAACTCTCCGGCGGACAAAAACAGCGTGTGGCAATTGCAAGAGCTCTTTCCATGGACCCGGAAGTAATGCTGTTTGACGAGCCGACTTCAGCTCTGGATCCTGAAATGGTGGGGGAAGTACTGAAAGTTATGAGGGAGCTTGCAGAGTCCGGGCTTACTATGCTTATAGTAACCCATGAGATGGGCTTCGCTAAAGAAGTAGCTGATCGTGTAGTGTTTATGGATAAGGGAGTTATTGCTGAGGAAGGCAGCCCTGAGCAAATATTCAACAACCCGGCACAAGAACGTACAAGGGAATTTTTAAAAAGAACACTGCAACAGAATTAGGAGCTACACCATCCGGATAACGAAAACTTCGAATCTTTTCAGCTGTTGCCCCATACAGAAAGAATGAGAACGGTCCGTGACCACTTAAAAGCAACCTTTTTGAAGAAGTTAAGCTTTAACCTGCATATCTTTTCCAAGTTTCAAAATGGCTTTTAATCAGTCCCAGACCGTTCTATTTATATATCTTACATGATGTGTCAAAAATGGGTAATTTCAATACCCAGAACTTAAAGCCAGGTCAGCAATGACCACAACCCTGTGGCGTATGGTAACCATAAATGGCTTTTGTCTTTATGTATGTAGTGTTATCAATGATCATGTGAGCATTTGTATTCTTATGACACGGTTAGTAATAAATTAAAACTTGATTTTCACTTGTTTCTGGTTTGCGAAAGTATATCTTTAAGAAGGTTCAGGCTGCTTTGGATTTTTTTATTTTCATCTTTAATTTCTAATGTTCCAAATATGTCCGGTATCCTGGCGTGGAAAAAAATGGAATCAAAGTAAATATTTTTATATATGTGCCGATAAAATAAACGGAAACATTTTATATTGTGAAACGGATTTCAAGTAACCATATCAGGGAGGATTAACGCATGCCAGTAAACATAAATTCAAATTACAGCCGGTTTTACAAAGGAGCACAATCCATAAACAGCTATGGTTCCGGTGTAAAGAAGAAGGATACTCTGGTAAAGTACGAGTTTAATACCAGAGACGCACTGGGGAATAAAATCATGGATAAAATGACCAAAGAGGAAACCTTGAAGGCGATGAAAGACATCTCATCACAGTATGGAGATAATGTAATTGTAGAGTTTTCGGGTGAGGGTTTGGCAGCGCTGGTGGAAAGCAAAAAAGGTAATATTACGGAACTCTCAGAGGAACAAATGGCTGCAAAAGCAGAACGGGATGCAGCTTTTCAGAGAGAAATCAAACATTTAGATAGAAGAATTATAGATATGCCGGATTATTCAGGTATATATGAGGTTGATAAGGCAATCGCTGTCGCCGTTGAAAACTGTAGTAAAGAAGAAAGAGGTTTTGTGTACGATATAATCCGACAGAACTTTCTTGTTAAGAATATTGGGAATATGACCGAAGAAGAGAGGCTTGCCAATATTTCTCTCGGGATGGAAAAGGCAGAATTTGCCGCTGATTATTTTATTTCAGAAGATAATAAAAAAGCATTTCTTAATGCTATGAAAGCTATCGCTGACCTGGCAATTTCAGGAAAGGCCGATGCCAATGGAAATATGAACTATGGAGTCCAGAAACCCAGATATTTAGGTCATGGAAGTGGTCTGGTGGCGACTACCAACACAATAGATATGATGAGAACATTGGATCCAAAGTCATACGAAGAATATCAGAAAATATGTGCAGAGAGCACTGAAGAAGACAGACCTTTAGCAGCATTGAAGTATCTGACAAAATGGGCAGCAAAAAAAACCTGAAATGGTATTTGGATATGGGAAATATCTGAATTAAATGACAGAGAACGGAAAACTGGATGAAACTTGCCTTGAAAGCATGGTTTATTCAATTACCTTAATCCCGGTCATAATAATCTGTTCTACGAGTAAAGCCATGTGTTCCGGAGATTCTTTCAGACCATTTTCCAGCCAGCTTTGTAAAAGCCCGATACAGCCTGATACAATAAAAGAGTAAAAGTATTCAAAATTTTGTGATTTACCTGTATTGAATATCTCCATCCAATCATTCAGACAACGGTTTTTGACTAAATCCTTCAGACGATTCAAAAATGCAACATCACCATTATTAACGATAAGGACTTTGCACATGTCAGAGTTTTCAGCGACAAGGCGGAACAGATCGATAAGCATTGGCAATGGCTTGCCGTTTAGAAACTCTGACGGGTGTTTATTTAATATATTCTGAAAATCCCTGAACATTTCTGTTTGTATTTGCTCGACCATGTCATATACGTCTCTGTAATGCAAATAAAATGTTGCCCTGTTAATGTCAGCACGCTCAGATAGTTCTCTGACGGTAATGTCTTTTACGCTTTTTTCTTCAAGCAGTTCAGTTAGTGCCTGGCGGAGCTGCTTTTTTGTTTTTCGGACACGGCGATCTATATTTTTGTTATCCATATTATTCTCCTTAATTGACATTTATTCAAGTTAATGTAGATTAATTGACGCTTTTACCAAATGTGATTATTGTTTTTTGCTATACTCCTAATTATAATAGACTGGTGTCGATTAATCAACTGGATTTGAATTATTCCAACGTTAAGAATGCTATTAAGAATCAAACGGGTATACAAAGCAGATTAAATGTAAGGAGGCATTTGTAATGCTTTTAATAAGTTTTAGCAACGCTATAAGTTTTAAGAGCAAGACGAGAAAATCCTACCGGCCGCTGCCGGTTAAAGGAGAGCAGATAAAATGAGTAAAGAAAAAAACAGTTTTATGACAAAGACTGCTGCATTTATTGTAGATAAACGCAACCTGTTCTTTTTTATATTTGCTGTATTAGTTGTTTTTTCGGTTTTCTCCAGGAAGTGGGTAAATGTAGAGAATGAGTTATCGGCATATCTTGCAGAAGATTCTGAAACACGTCAGGGCCTGAAGATTATGGAAAATGAATTTCTTACTTACGGTACAGCAAAAGTAATGATAGCTAACATTTCGTATGAACAGGCAAAAGAGATAGCTGAGCGGATTCAGGGGGTGGAAGGTGTTTCTGCCGTTAAATTTGATGAAACCCCTGAACATTATAAGGACGCTTCTGCGCTTTTCAGCGTGACCTTTTCTTATGATGAAAGTGATGATAAATGTGTTGAAGCACTTAATGCGTTGAAAGATGAGCTTTCCGGATATGACATCTATATAGATGCCGATTTGGGCAATGCGCTTGTGGAAAATATTCTTCATGAAATACAAGTTGTTACTGTACTTGTAGCAATTATTGTTGTGAGTGCATTGGTTTTGACTTCCCGAACATATGCAGAAGTGCCGGTTTTACTGATCAGCTTTTTGTCTGCGGCAATAATCAACATGGGTACTAATTTTCTTTTTGGAACCATCTCTTTTGTGTCAAATTCGGTTACGATAGTATTGCAGCTTGCCATGTCGATAGACTATGCTCTGATGTTCCTGCACCGGTACCTGGAAGAGCATGAGACACTTCCGGCAAGAGAAGCAGTGATTGCTGCATTGAGCAAAGCCATTCCTGAAATATCTGCCAGCAGCCTGACCACTATCGGAGGTTTGCTTGCAATGACATTTATGCGGTTCAGGATTGGATTTGATATGGGTATTGTACTGATAAAAGCTATTTTCATAAGCCTTATTACGGTTTTTATGCTGATGCCCGGACTTCTGATGTTATTCAGCAGTTTAATAGACAAAACAAAGCACAAAAATTTTGTCCCGAAAATTTCATTTGTCGGGAAGTTCGCCTATATGACAAGAAAGATAGTTCCGGTTGCTTTTGTTTTTATATTGGCAGCAGCAATGAACTTCTCGGGAAAAGTATCGTTTGTTTACGGCTATTCGCTTTTGACAACACCGAAACAAAATGATTCGCAGATTGCGGAGTCAATGATAAAAAATACCTTTGGTTCTGAAAACATCATTGCGTTGGTAGTACCATCGGGTGATTACGAGGCAGAATCAAAACTTCTTGCAGAACTGGAAAGTCATGATGAGGTAGATTACGCTGTCGGACTTGCCAGTATTGAGGCAATGGACGGTTATATGCTGACCGAAAGGCTGACACCCAGGGAATTTTCCGAGCTTACTGATTTGGATTATGAGCTGTCTAAGGTCCTGTATGGGTTCTATGCAGTAAAAGATAAAAACTACGGTAAGGTTGTAAGCGGACTGGATTCGTACAGTGTACCGCTGATTGACATATTCATGTTTTTATATGAACAGGTACAGCAAGGTTATATCACTCTGGATGCTGATTTGCAAAAAATAATGGATGATGCTTATAAGCAGATGAACGATGCCAGGCTGCAACTGCAGGGTGAAGATTACAGCCGCATGCTGATTAGCCTGAATCTCCCTAAGGAAGGGGATGAAACCTTCGCATTCCTCGATACAATACATAAGATTGCCGGTAAATACTACAATGGTGATGTTTATCTTGTCGGAGATTCTGTGGTTCAGTATGATCTGTCTAATGCATTTGTTAATGATAATACACTGGTCAGTGTCCTGTCTGTCGTATTTGTTATAATTGTTTTGCTCATGACATTCAAATCAGTCGGTATACCCATTCTTTTGATTATGGTCATTCAGGGCAGTATCTGGATTAACTTCTCATTCCCTTATTTGTCCAAAGCCAATGTATTTTTTATGAGTTACCTGATTGCCAGCTCAATCCAGATGGGTACGAATATTGATTACGCCATTGTAATTTCCAGCCGGTATCAGGAATTAAAAAACAAAATGCACCCGCAGAATGCAATTATTGAAACTATGAACCTGGCATTTCCAACGCTGATTACATCCGGAATGATGATGGCTGTGGCAGGCAGCCTTATTGGAAATATGACTTCGGAACCTACCATAGCAGGTATCGGAGAAAGTATCGGACGGGGGACGATAATATCACTTATTTTGGTTATGTTTGTTTTACCGCAGATTTTACTGCTCGGTGAGAAGATTATTGAAAAAACGTCTTTTTCAATCAGTGTCCCCATACACACACAAAGTGCCCGCGGGGTGGTATTTGTAAATGGGCGAATTAATGGTAAAGTATCGGGTACAATTACCGGTACTGTTCGTGGCATAATCAGAGGTGATGTGAACGCCCTCGTTGAATCTGGTGAAATGAAATTGCTGAGTGAGGAATCTGAAGCGCAGGAGGAGGGGAATGATGAAAAGGAATAAGGAAAGGATAATTTCATCGCTTCTGACAGCGATTCTATGTATGAATATAATGTTTCCGGATGTTTCTGCACTTGCAGGTGAAAATTCAAATGTTATATATATCAGTTCTGCAAAAGATTTGATTTCCCTTGCCAAAAAGTGTTCCCTCGATACATGGTCCCGTGGAAAAACTGTAATTTTGTGCAATGATATTGATCTTACAGGAACTGAGTTTACATCTATTCCTGTTTTTGATGGAACCTTTGACGGCCAAGGGTATACAATAAGTGGGCTTTCCCTGACAGGGTACAATTCTCCCCTGGGATTGTTCCGTTATATCGATGAAGGAGCTCTGGTCAAGAATCTGACAGTTAACGGAACTGTAGCTCCTGCCGGCGAAAAATCCATAATTGGCGGTGTGGCAGGAAGCAACAGCGGTACAATCCTGAACTGTATTTTTATCGGGACGGTCATAGGTGATAAGTATGTAGGAGGCATTGCAGGCATAAATGAAGCGAAAGGATTAATTTCAAACTGTTCCACCCATGGCATTATGAATGGTAAGCATTATGTAGGCGGCATCGCTGGAGAAAACCTAGGTACAATTCTGTTAAGTACCAACGAAGCCAATGTAAATACAACAGTGACCGAAAACTCATTGAACCTGGAAGATATTCAGAATCTCAATACACGTTTGATATCATTATCCACAGAGAACTTTCTCGATGTTACTGATGTGGGCGGTATAGCTGGTATCTCAGGTGGTATTATCCAGAGTTGCTTAAATCATGGAACAATAGGCTATCCGCACGTCGGATACAATATTGGCGGTATTGCCGGGAGACAATCCGGATATTTAAACGGATGCACGAACAAAGGTATTATTTATGGACGAAAAGATGTAGGGGGTATTGCCGGGCAAATTGAACCCTATAGCACGTGGAGGTTTTCAGAAAATATATTGGAGAAACTGCGAAAAGAGTTGAATACACTACAGGTACTGGTGAATAATGCTATCAATGACAGTAACCGTGAGAATTCTGAAATTTCTTCACAACTGACCAGAATCCATGAATATGTAACAGATGCCAGGATAGCCTGCGACTCTCTGGCTGATCAGACCTCTTCGTGGCTGAATGGCAATATCGGCAGTGTAAATGATGTCAGTGCCCGGATTACCGAAACGCTGGTGGCTATGGAATCCATCATGGACTCGTTTGCCGCTTCGATAAATAACATGGAAAAGGCAATCGAACAGTACAAGAATTCCATGCAGCAACTGGAGAGCACAACCGGCAGTACAGAAAACGGTTTGGATACAATATATCCTGCCCTTGATGAAATGAAAAAGGCATTGGAAAATACAGGGGATTCGGTTGATATGATTTCTGACGCACTGGCTTCTTTGGAAAACGCAGTCGCAGCTCTTGCAACAGCGGTTGATAAGTCAGCTTACGGATTTTCAAAAATATCATCGGGTCTTGAAAAATTCGTAAACACATATGAGGATAATGAGGAAACACGACAGGCGTGGCAGGATATTAAGAACGGGTTAAAAACTGTTGAGGAAGCGATCAAAGACCGTTCGGGCATTGATTATGAAGCTGTCTTAAAGGGGCTTGCAATGGTACAAAAGAGCCTTGCTGTACTGATTGAAAATACTGATACCAGAAAAATTCACGAAGGACTTACGGATATATATAATGGTGTACAGGATTTATTTGACGCAATGAAAATTGTGCAGGAATCGGTAGGTGATGTGCAGGACATGATTGCCCATTTACAGGCAGCCAACACTAATCTCGGTAAGGCGGTCAAAGATTTAAAACCTCTGATGAATGGCTTTGCTAACCTGGCGGCTGGCACGCAGAAAGCTGCCGATGCCTTGCTGAAAATAAATATTGCACTTAACCGTCTGCTTCAATCGGACGAAGCTGAAACTTATAGAAAAGTGTTGCATGCATATATTCGCCGGATTTCCGACAGCGTTTCGGAAATAACCGATGCTTTGAAAAAAATAAATTATTCAGCTAAAAAATTATCGGAGCAAGTTGATCTTGATGAACTGGGTGAAAGCATCAAATATATGAAGAAAGCTGCAGGTGATATAAGCTGTGCGGTTTCTCACATGCAAAAAGCCATTTCATATGTGCAGGACGCATGGCCTTATCTCAAGGCAGCGGAAGACTCCGTATCAAATGCGCTTTCTTCAGCCATAGAAGCAACAACCACTCTCCGGAATTCAGCTGCTGATATGGCAGAAGCAGTAAAAGAAATAAGTGATTTAATTTCCGGGCTTGCAGCGCAGCCGAAAATAACTTTTAATAAACCGGAAAGTGAATATATGGAAGCAAGGGCTGAACTTTCTAAAGCGCTTGGTAATATCTCGGATTCGTTGTCAGTTCTGAATAGTACGATTTCAGATGCATCAGGAACATTGCTTGCAGATATCCAGGCCGTTTCAAATCAGATGTTTGCATTGATTAATCTGTTTGCGGATACTTTTGAAAATGTTTCGGATACAGGTACCGATATAAGAGATTATATAGAAGACATTTCAGCACAGGACCCGGATTCGGATACCGGAGGAAAAGCTGCAAACAGTATCAATTATGGCACAATACAGGGAGACGTCAATGCCGGCGGAATCTCCGGGTCCATAGCCATCGAATATGATTTCGATCTGGAAGATGATCACAATCTGACGGAAAAAATATCTCCAGGCTCAAAATATCTGCTTCGGGCGGTTATATCCGGTTGTGAAAATTATGGCAATATTACATCAAAGAAAAATCATGCAGGCGGCATTGTCGGCCTGATGGATTTCGGATATGTGGTGCAATCGGTAAACAACGGCAGCATCAGCAGTATCAGTGGAGATTATGTAGGAGGTATAGCAGGAAAATCAAATGGTACAATACGCCGTTGTTATACAAAAAGTTCCTTATCCGGAGATGACTATATTGGAGGTATTGCCGGCTACGGCACTGACATTTACAACTGTTATTCGCTGATACAGGTGGAAAAAGCCAATGAATTTGTTGGTACTATAGCAGGCTATGCGGATGGTGTATTGCATGGAAATTATTTTGTGAACGATGAATTTGCAGGTATCAACGGCATTAGCTACGAAGGAAAGGCAGAACCGATTTCCTATGAAGAACTTATATCGGTGAAAGGCCTGCCTGAAACCTTCAGAACTTTTCGGCTGACTTTTGTCAGTGATGGTAATGAAGTGGCAGTTATTCCATTTAGATACGGCGAAACCATTCCGGCGGATAAGATTCCGGATGTTCCGGAGAAAAACGGGTATTTTGGCGAATGGGATATGTTCGATTTTACAAATTTGACTTTTGATGTAACCGTTGAGGCAGTTTATACTCAACACATAACAACAATGGCAAGCAACCAGACCCGTGATGACGGATTATCCGTAATTCTGGTTGACGGTCTGTTTACAAAGAATTCAGTGCTGGCAACCACAGAATTGGAAACAGAAGATTACTTTAAAGGTGAAAAAGTTTTGGAAAAGCGGACTGTTTCAATATCGGATGATGGGCAGGCATCTCATACTGTCCGATATCTTGCCCCCGGCAGACGGACTTGTGGAATAAACATCTATTTGTTAAAGGACGGTAAATGGGAAAAAACAGAATATAAAACAACAGGGAGCTATCTGATTTTTACCATGGATGGAACAGAGGAAACATTTATTGTTACCTCATCAAAAAATAATGCTGCATTAATTATATTGGGCACTCTGGTTGCTTTGTTAATCGTTGCTTTACTATGGGTGCGCAGAAAAAAAGTTCAGCGTAATTAGTTAAAATCTGAAACCGAAAGACAATGGATGGGGCATACGCCGGTACACTTATACAAAATGGTGCATGAAATGAACAGCGGATGATAAATTCAGGAAATGGTTTAAGCCGGCAGTGTCGTTATAAATTTTAGGTCTTCACAAAACCGGTAATTGGTAGTATGATGGAATTGGAATATATTGTAAAATAAGAGGAGATATAAAAATGAAGAATACCTCACTTTTAGCTGTAGAGGTTATTATTTCACTTGTAATGATTTGGTTGGGCCTTTCAGGAAAACAGTTTTTATGGATACACGGGCCCAGATCCGCAGCAATCACTTTGAGTGAAATCGGATTTGTTCTTTGCATGGCAAGTATCGGGTAATTTATTTCGGCGTCTTGGTATCACCCGTTAACGATTTGCGGATATATTCTTGGAGTAATACTGATGATTTCTATGATTGCTCAGATTTTCGGATTGAATGTACCTGTTGTAGGAAAACCGGAAACGGCATTAGTGGTAATAGGTATCTGTATAATACTGAAAGGGATCATTGCCAGATTTCATGGGATACTGGTGAAATAACCCAGTCTTTTCACTGATTGATACTTCTGTTATGGTTACTTGTTTAACCGGAGGTATAAAATGGATAACGATTTGTATACAGGTGGGAACATATCTGACAGCAATTTAGGATATCTGCAGATGATGAGAGATGTTTATGAAGTATCTGCGGCCTGTTTCACAAAAACATATATCTGGGGAGGCTTTGTGATAGATATATTTGAAGGGAAGTTCCTAAGGGAACATGGGGATTTGGACGGCTTTGTCGAAAATATGATGTCAGTTCTGGAACGGTTGATTATTGAATATGAAAGCAGGGGGTATCATACTGATTTCAGGAAAGATATAAATATGCTGGAGATAAGGAAAGGAAACCAACACGCGGCATTTAACCCTCTTGATGTTGATGGAACTGTTGCTATGTGTGGAGGCATATAGGTGATCAGGGGACGGTCTATTTTCCATACGTATGGCTGGACAAAAATCCCCGAAGCTTTTATAATACCAAGGTTTACACATCGGGGTTATGTTTTGAATACGGTTTTAGAAAAATCGTTCATCTGCTTAACCCGGAGTGGAACGAACGTGAAAAAGATCGCATTGCCAGGGGGTATCTGGAAAATAAAATCAAGGAAGAAGGCATAGACCCTAAAATTATTTTAAGAGGCTAAAACTACGCTTACCAGCATGCTCGACCGCATGGAAGCAGGTGGATTGATAGAAAGAATACCCGACAGGAACAACCGCAGGCAGATATTCATATCGGTAACCGAAAAGGCAGGAAGGTATCGTGAAAAATATGACAGTATATCTGAGAAAATGAGCGAAATGTTTTATAACGGTTTCACAGACTCTGAAATTGCCGTTTTTGAGAATCAGCTCAGACGGATAATTAAAAATCTCGAGAAGGAAGGAGTATAAGAGTTATGGAAAAAATATCTGTAGGTCCGGAGAATAAGTTTTGTCCACAGGCGTTATTTCTGTATGGTACATATAAAGATGACGGGTCACCGAATTTCGGCCTGTTCTGCTGGTTCAGTTACTGTGTGGACGGCGAACTGGGAGTAATGGCTTGTATTGGCGGTGAAAAGTTAACAAAGGATCGTATCCGAGAAAATAAAGTATTTTCTGCAAACCTTGTAAGCGAGTCTTTACTGCCTCTTGCGGATTATTTGGGCAACACGGACGGGTATATGAAGGGGAAAATGGATATTCCGGTTGAAATTGAGCAAGGCGCGGTATTGAATGTACCAATAATAAAAAACAGTCCGTGGGTATTTGAGCTTGAAGTTAAGCAGTCAGTACCACTGGACGGCAGCGAGATCTTTATATGCAAAATCCGCAATACTATAGTGGCCAGGGAACTTAAAGACCAATCGATAAATGCAGATGAACGGTTGCGCATGGCCGCTCCTGTAGTATGGATTGGAGAGGGGCAATATTACACGCTGAACTATAATACTTTGGGAAAAACCGGTGACTGGAAAGATTTATCAGGCCAAAAGCAATCATTTTAATTTTACTTTATGCTAATAATCCTGCCTTTTGTTATTTCAGACAGGATTTTCGGGGTAAGTCTGAAAACAGCATTGGGAGTACCTGCTGCTGCCCATATTTCATCATATTGCATAAGGTCTTCATCTATGTAAGTGGTTAATGGCGTCTTATGCCCCACAGGCGGGATTCCGCCTATTGCATAACCTGTATGTTCAAAGACAAATTTTGCATCCGCCTTCTCCAATTCTTCTCCGATATTGTTTTTTACTGCTTTTTCATTTACCCTGTTTGTTCCGCTGGCAATGACCAAAATAGGATTCTGCGATGTTTTGCCTTTAAAAATTAATGATTTTGCTATCTGGCTTACAGTACACCCAATAGCGTTTGCTGCTTCCTGTGCAGTACGGGTGGAAACGGGCAATTCCATTACAACCAGATTATAGCCGAATTCATTTAGCGTGGTCTGTACTTTTTCTGCGCTTTTCGTTAAACCTGACGGCATGGGATTTCCTCCTGGGTATGATTAATAATTAACATCATTCAATGTTTGCCTGAATATGTATTATATCAAATTATACATAAGAGTAATCCAATACACAACATTATTTAGACTGCATAATATTATATATTTGAAACTATCGCCGCCTTTCCTGACAGAAGCCGCTCTGAAAGACTTAAAAATGAACCAGGTGTCATTGTATGAATGGGATAACCGGCTTTACCCGAAGACCTGTTATTACTATGTGGGTATCCGAAGAATCAGCATGTCCGCTTTTATGAAGTCCGCCTATGATAAAAACCTTTTGATTAAGATAATATAAAGTCCTTTCTGTCAGTTACCGTCACGATATCCGATCCACAGGGACGGTAACTCAATTGATATAATTTGGCATTAGTGATATGCTTTATATGCTTTTAAAGGGATTTACAATAGTTTAGGGGAGCGATTCAGTCATGAAACTAAGGCGGGCAAATGAAAAAGATATTCCGCAGCTGATTAATATGAGGTTGGCATATTTAATTGAGGATCATGGGGAACTTTCAGAAGAACAAAACAACATAATCAATGAACAGCTTCCGGAATACTTCAGGAAGCATTTAAATCATGACTTATTGGCCTATGTATGTGAAGACAATGAAACAATAGTATCGACAGTATTCCTGATGATTACTGAAAGACCTGCGAATCCGAATTTTATAACCGGATTGACCGGTACATTGTTAAATGTTTATACATTACCCCAATATCGCAGACGGGGGATTGCCGGAGAATTGATAAAGATGGCAATGCAGGATGCAAAAAGCATGAACCTCTCCTATATTGACTTAAATGCTACACAATTAGGTTATTCTTTATACCGCAAACTTGGTTTTGCTCCTGTTGAATCAAAATATGTTTACATGAAATATAAAATCAATTAGGATTGACTGATCCTATACAGAACAAGCACCGGATGGCCGTGCATGAGCGGATAAAACCTTACGGGTTATCCGTTTCCGGTTCAACTGTTGCTTCAGGAAAAGTAATATTGAAAGGTTCAACTTCAATTGCAACCAGTGGCCTGAAACCACTTATATTCAGGAAAGAACCGGTGATCTATCCGCACATCCTTTAATCTGGTGTGTTTATCCGTTCCTGTGTCATGAAAAGTGGTATAATATATGTTTCCTTCATAATGTTATACCGGCGTAAAGGGTAAGAGTTTGGTGCTGACCGGAAAGGAACTTTTTAACCTTTATGAACGCCCGGTCATTTTACTCAGTTAACAGGTTATTTTTTTAACCCTGTATTGTGATTCCGGGTTAACCACAGGTTTGCTGATTGTACCCATGATCAGGTATATTTGCACTTGCCGGTGATTGTTTCAAAGCTGTGGAACAGCATAACAGCAACAGCTAATTATTGCAGAAAAAAGAAAAAAGTTATGGGGAAATGGACATGTGCAAATCGGGTAAAACTTGCCGGTAGAACATGAAAAACTCTTTTTGCTCCTGATGATTTAATTATGTATATATGGGATTATAAATGAAAAACTTGGTAAAAGGTTTTTCATTTGGGTATAAAATTACTAAAGTGAAATTTTATAGAAATACGATAATTAAGTTGAAAAAATATTTTTGCGGCAGAGGTGGAAGAAGAACGCTAAGAAACTTTTCATATATGAAGTTTGAAACAGCCCAAGTTGGCAAAAACAAGGGTATTCGAGACAACTATGCGAAAGTTCATTACCAATTGATAACCGGAGTATATTATTCTTTTTAGCCTTATACAGCATGAGCATAACAGCAGATTGCTGCAACAGAAGCGTGATAAAAGAGGTATGGTTATGAATTTTCCTGTCACGAAGAAAGAACAATGCAAAAAACAGAATTCCCGGAAAGATGAACCAAAAAACAGGCATATTGCAGTAAGCTCAATAATTCTCACGGTAATAATCCTTACGACCCTGATATATCCATGCTTTTCGTCAGACGACAGCATAATCTGGACAGAGGACGAAATTTCCTTTATGGAAGAACACCCTGTCATCCGGCTTGGTGTTGATCCTGAGTTTGTGCCTTTTGAGTTCGTGGATGAAGATGGTGAATATAAAGGTATTGCGGCAGATTACCTCGCATTAATCAGTGAAAAAACCGGCTTGCAGTTTGAAGTTGTAAGAGGGGTGACCTGGCCTGAAGCATATGATATGGCACAGGCAAAGGAAATTGATATGATGCCTGCAATTGGCAAAACAGATGAAAGAGAAAAATTCTTTCTGTTTTCCGAACCATATTATTATTACAAAAGGGTGATTGTAACCCGTGATACCGATACCGAGATATCCGGCATAAATGATCTGGAAGAACATGTTGCAGCCGTACAGCGCAACAGTTCGCATCACAGTTACCTGTTATCTTATCCTCATATAGACTTAAGCCTTTATGATTCTGTGGAAGCTGCTCTTACTGCTGTTGCAACCGGAACTGAGAAAGCTTATATTGGAAACCTTGCCACGGCAAATTACCTGATACGTCTTAACGGGCTGACTAATCTCAGATTAGTGTCTTTTGAGGCTGAAAAACAGCAGTCCCTGCACTTTGCCGTACGGAAAGACTGGCCCGAACTTGTAAGCATTATTGATAAAGCAATGGATACAATTACCGAGAGTGAAAAACTTGCCATAAACAACAAGTGGGTACAAGTTGATACGGATACAGACTTTAGGCCAGTTATCCGATTTTTGTCTATAGCAGCTTCTTTAATTGCCGTTATTTTGATTGTATCTTTCTTCTGGATTGCACGACTTAGTAAAGAAATACGTCAAAGAAAACAAATCCAGCATGATTTGGAAATTGCAAAATATGAAGCCGATAAAGCCAATGATTTTAAGTCAGGTTTCATTGCAAGAATGTCCCACGAGATCAGGACTTCGCTTAACGCCATAATCGGCATGTCATACCTGTTGAATAAGACTGAGTTATCTTTAGCACAGAGTATGTACGTTGAAAAGATTTCACATGCGGCAAACAACATGCTGAGTATTATTAATGACATCCTGGATTTTTCCAAAATCGAAGCAGGCAAAGTTGAGCTTGAGGCTGCCTCTTTCAGCATGGATCAGGTTATTCAGAATGTTGTAAATATTGTTACATATAAAATAGACGAGCAGGGGATTGGTTTCAGGCTGACAAAGGATCCTATGATTCCCGACTGGTTTATAGGTGATTCCAGGCGGATTGAACAGGTTTTGCTTAATGTCCTGAACAATGCCGTTAAGTTTACCAGTATTGGTGAAGTGACATTGGATGTACGTTTGCTGGCGAAAGAGAATGATAAATATCATATTGCATTTACCGTTAAGGATACCGGAATAGGCATGTCGGAAGAACAGGTGAAGAAGCTGTTTAAACCCTTTGAACAAGGTGACAGCAGCATCAACCGCAGGTTTGGCGGTTCCGGCCTTGGCTTGTCCATAGTAAAAAGCCTGCTGGATATGATGGGTGGGGAAATAGAGGTTTTCAGCACACCACGGGAAGGCTCGACATTTATTATCAGGTTGCCGCTTGTTGCTGATAAGGCAAAAGAAACAGCATATATTAAATCCATATCGGTTAACAGGCTGAAAGATATAAGAACCCTGGTTCTGGAAAAGTCGGGTGAAAGTATCAGCCTGATTGAAAGCTATTTGGGCGGTTTCGGAATGCACTGTGAGATTACCAATTCAGAGGTGAGTGCCCTGAGTATGCTGGAAGCAGCCAATAAATGCGGCAGGCCGTTCAATCTCTTAATTATTGATTATGATACGCCGGCAGCGGGTGGGTTCAGTTTTATTGAAGCAATCCGAAAAAACGGCAAGTCTGTTCAGCTCCCTAAAATTTTAATGCTTTTGCCTATGATGCGGGAAGACTTGTTTGATGAACTGGATGAACATGGAATAGATATGGGTATTGAAAAGCCAATTATACCTTCTGTATTGCTAAATGGTATTATTGATATTTTCAATTTAAAGGAAGTCTCCATTTCAAGGCATATATCCGAAGAAGAATCGGCTTTTGCAAAACCTGGTAAACAGTACTGTGTATTGCTGGCCGAAGATAATAAAACCAACCGGTTGATTGCTGAAACACTTTTAAAGCAGGCAGGAATTAAACTTATCATTGCAAATGATGGTAAAGAAGCTGTAGAATTATACCAGGAACACATGGACAGCATCAATCTGATATTGATGGATTTGCACATGCCTGTCATGAATGGGTATGAAGCTGCTGAAAAAATCCGGGAACTGTCAGCAAATGTACCCATAGTAGCATTGACTGCCGATGTTGTTTCAGGCATCAGGGAAAAGTGTGAAATGTGCGGTATACGTTATTATATCAGCAAGCCGTTTAACCCTGACCGCTTTATTCAGACCATCAAAGATATTTTATCCGAGGCAGAACATCAGACTGTTACAGGGCAGGAGGTTCTTGACAGGCAGTTGGGTTTGAAAAACATGGGCAATAATCCTGAATTGTATCAGCTGGTACTGAAAGAGTATTGCCGTGAGAATCAGGAGACTTTGGACAGGCTTGAAGGGGCAATCAGCGAAAAGAGATATGATGATGCTGCACAAATAGTACATAAGGTTAAGAGCAGTTCTGGAAGTATAGGTGCAAAATTACTGTATGACACGGCTATATCTTTACAGGAAGCACTTTATAGAGAAAAAGAAAATGATATAACACGATTGTATGCCAGGTTTTCAGAAATGCTTAGAAAATTGCTGGAGGAGTTAAAGTAATATTTATGGATTAATTGCGGGTTATCAGGGGGGATTTATAATGCAAGTTAAAATTTTACTTAAACTCCTCCAGCAATTTTCTAAGCATTTCT
>Ga0134105_1000042_pt1 | contig 146228 bp, 122 predicted proteins | sample 16_3_2metaG_FD_94457 | JGI IMG/M metagenome (GOLD analysis project Ga0134105, IMG submission 94457) | Switchgrass degrading microbial communities from high solid loading bioreactors in New Hampshire, USA - 16_60_3.3_214_A3 metaG | ecosystem: Engineered > Bioreactor > Semi-continuous >... | reverse complement strand
ACCACCCAAAGTTATAATAACTTTTTGAAAAACTTAATTCCACTATAACTTTTTATATGTTTTTGCAAAACTAAATTCCGCTCTTTGCCTTCAAGGGGTGGAATTTACTTTTTCAAATGAGGTAAAAAAGAAACGAGATAACTAATAAGCATGCATATATTGCTAACGCTCAGCATTTACTGTATAATAAATATAATTGGCATCACAAACTTTACTTGTATTTCCGGTTATTGGTAGTTATTAAGGTTCACTCAATGCCGGAAAGAGTATTATATCTTTAGGAGGGGTTTTTTATGTTTTGTCCAAAGTGCGGACAGGAGGTCGGAGATTATACCAATATTTGTCCGGCTTGTGGTGAACTGCTTGAGAATAACAGCGGAACCTACCAGGCAAATACAGGCCCGGAATATCCACAGCCTGAACCCATTATGCAAAGAATTCCTGATTATAAAGCTCAATCCATACTGTTAATCGTGTTCAGTTCGGTATTATGTTGTATATCATGCCTTACAATCATAGCATTGCCCTTTGCCATAGTTGCCCTTGTGAATTCCAACAAAGTGGAAGCTCACTTAGTGGCCGGAAACTATGATTTGGCCCGTAAAGCATCCGAAGATACAAAAAAGTGGTGCTGGGTAAGTTTTGGTATTCTTATAGGCGCAATAGTAATCAGTATAGCATTAACAATTATCTTCTTACGCAGTAATGCATACATGAACTTCATTAATGAGTTCCTTAGGCAATATGAATATTACTATGATTTTGATATATATGAATAAGAAAATCGCAAATCGCTTAAAAAAATGGCTTACTTTCCTCAGTAAGCCATTCATTCGTTTAATATTGATGGTTATTACAAGCGTGACTGTTATTATGGCCTGTATAATAGTTTACAGGGTAGATCCGTCAAAAGTACCCATTACGCCGCCATGTTCGCTGCGCTATTTTACAGGTCTTTACTGTCCGGGATGCGGGATGACACGTGCATTGCATTCTGCCTTGAATTTAAGGTTTGCTGATGCCTTTTCATATAACCTTTTATGGCCTTTTATTCTAATTTTCATAGCCGCATCATTCTATATGTGGTTTTCTTTTCTGATTACAGGCAAAAACCCGTTTACACCTTTTAATGAATTTTTCAAAAAGCATTCCATGGTGGCATATACAGTAGTTATCGTACTGTTTGCTTTCTGGATTTTCAGGAATATTCCCATATATCCTTTTATTATGCTTGCCCCGTAAAAATGGCCTTGATTAGGTCCATAAATGTAAATCCTGCTATTGTCATTGCTACAACATATGAAGCAAGAAGAATTATCATCCAAAGCAGCGATGCCCGGGCTAAATTCCTTCTATGCACATTTCCCTTTGATGAAAAAGCCCACAATGCCATAAAAACGATATTTATCACCGGAAGAATAAATGCAAATATTACCAGCATCCATTCTCCAACGCTGAGAGCTCTAAGATCTTTGTCAGATACGGCAATGGACGGATTTTCCCTTTTCACTTCCGGAATATCATGGGCTCCTGCAGTATTATTTTCAGTTTCTTCTTTTCCTGAAGAGTTCATCTCATGATCCAGTTGAGCATCCAATGCTTCATTGCTTTCAGCTTTGTTAACATCCATGTTAATACCCCCAAACTCAATTCTTAGATTTTTCATATAGCGGAATCAGGCTTCCATAATCATATATTATGCCATAGCCTAAATTTACCCACCTTACATTATGTTCATATAAAAATTCCTTTATATCATCTTTGCTGTCCAGCCTGTCAATGTCTCCGGCAAAAGCAAGCACATTTTTGCTTATAAACCCTGCAACACCGCCAATAAAACCGTAATTGTACCCGGGCAGCAGAATTTTTTTCTGCGGAGGGATTTTTAGTACTTCAAGCCCTTCCATACGGGCAGCCTTCTCAATTGAAGGATCATCTGTAATAATGCTGTTATCTGATACAGGCAATACCGAACATTTTGCATAACCCTGATTAACGTGCACCAACCGTATATTAAAACGTGAAAGCAATTCCATGATAACCCCGTCGGTATACTTTGTGTTATGGAATGCCACACGCCCTATAATTGCAACATTATATGCCACATCAAACGGATAATCCTTTTTTAATACCGTATCTCCGAAATATATATCAAAACCATATTTTTTCAGCTTTTCATAGATATCTGAAGGCAAATTCGGTTGACAGACCAAAACATTATCATGGATGTGAATCAGCTGCATGTCGACATGCCCGGCCACCGGTTCCCCAATCCCATAATGAGGAGGTATCTCAATAAGGCATATTCCACAGGCCTTAAGGGCATCTTTCATATCTTTATCCATGCGTGCATCAACAGCCAACAGGGAAACGTCATCTTCAGGCAATAATGTTTGCTTTAAAAAACCCAATATGCACACCTGCCCACTATTTTGCATATGATATAAACAGCCGGAGGTTTTAGGGGCCCTGAACCTTTTGGCTTTTCAGATAGAGCGCCGCATCCTTTTTCCAGGGGGTGCGGCATTCATTCTTCTACATTCTGAAGAATGCTCTTTAATTCCGAAATTGCTTCCATCGGTATAGCTACACCTTTTTGGCTGGGCTTATATGTATCATCATTGGAGTCATACCAGAAAGTTCGGATATCCACGTAGTCTTTCCCGTTTTTCGAAACCTGCTTTACGTGTATTTCTTCACGACTGTTTTTGGTTATTTTGCCCAGCAATTCTTCTTTGTCCCAAAACGAAGCCATAGCTTTATCTCCTTTTTATAAATTCGAACCATATTAAACCACTAAAGTTTAAAGTTGATGGACATCTTGAATCGCATTCATTATAACACAGCGGAGCAAATCGCTGCAATAATCAATGATTATGTCCGAATTACACAAAATTTATATTTATAAACTGTTCACGAAATACTATCTATATTCAAAATCAAATAAAAAATTAATAGAAATTTTGTCGGGTATTTTTTTAATGGATGCAGGTCATACTAAACTCGGGATCCTATATTATATTTTTATTAATTATGGGATCTAAAGGTTTCCGGCTGTAAGGCAGCACAGAATCCTTGCACTCTATGGTAAAGGAGTTGTCACTATGAGATCATCTATTGACAGATTGGCAGTCCTGCTTATGATTGTGGGAGCATTAAACTGGCTGACGGTCGGGCTTTTTAGTTATGATTTTGTAGCCAGTATATTCGGAGGAGTTGATGCGCTAGGCAGCCGAATTGTTTATACGCTTGTAGGTATTGCCGGAATCTATAGTATCAGTCTTTTATTCAGAGAAGCTCCTGCATCCGAATAATTCTGGCTTCATAATCTGCCTCAGCAGAATGTATAATGATTAGGCGCATTATAAGTAATGCGCCTTTTTTCAATTGCTGCTTTTATTTAAGCACATATATTCGAATTGATGGTTTTAAGATTGATAATCAAGAACGGCCTTTCGTCAAATGTAAACTCAATTTTACCCACTTGAAGATCCATTGGTTTTAATGCCTCGTTAATTTCATTTACAATGAGTTTTTCCAAAACATCTACAATTAACGCTTTATCCATACGGAAGACTCCTCTTTATGTAATAAAAGTATATGGAATATTTTTCTTAATTATGTTTTTATATTTTATACTATTTCCCGAAAAAGAAAAAGGCTTGCCCAAAATGTAAGGCAAGCCAAATCAAGAGAGCCCTTCCTTAATTATATATATTAGAGAGTGTTGTTACTTCATAATCATAAACTCAATTCTTCTGTTCTTGCTACGCCCTTCAGCGGTACTATTGTCTGCTATCGGCTTGTGTTCCCCGCAACCTGATGCCGTCAGTCTTGCAGGGTCAATACCAAGTTCATTTACCAGATAGAGAACTACATTTGTAGCTCTTTTTGTGGACAGTTCCCAGTTTGTTGGAAACATAGGGGTTTTAATTGGCACCGTGTCTGTATGGCCTTCTACAATAATATTGTTATCCAGCGCCTTAAGTGATTCACCCAGTACATTAAGGGTATTTTTACCTTCCTCAAGAATTTCAGCGCTTCCGGATTTAAACAATATCTGCGAGTTTAATCTTACCAGCAGGTAATTATCTTGCTCTATAACATCCACTAAATCATCCGGTATTCCAAGCTCAGAAAAATCCTTCTCTATCTGTTTTTTTACCTGCGCATATTTTTCTTCCCTTATTCTTTCCTTGTCATCAAGTATTATCGACTCTGCAGTCTCAATATAACGTTCGTTGTCAACTATTTTTTTACCCGTATCATCAGGATTAACAAAATTAACAGTAAGTATTCTTTTCCCCATATTCTGATGCAAGAGATTTCCATTCATGCTTGTATTGTTCGCAAGCGAGCTTCTAAGCGATTTCGCTATGGCTTCAAACTTCTGTGCGTCTATTACCGACATGGAGAAAAGCATAACAAAAAAGCATAGAAGATTTGTAACCAAATCACTGTATGTAGTCAGCCAGTTTCCACCGACATCCAGTCCTTCTGCTCTTTTTCTTCTTATACTCATTTCTGCACCATCCTAATACCACTGAACAGATCTTATATATGAGCTCTGTTCGGTTGGACTTCACTTCGAACTTCATTTCCGTTGATCAATCTCTCATAATTTTCCCTCTGTTCGGGTGAAAGGAATGTTTTCAGCCTGTGTTCCATAATTCTTGGGTTTTCTCCGGACTGTATTGACAAAACTCCTTCTATAATCATTTCTTTTATTCTAATCTCTTCAGTACTAAGCTCTTGCAATTTTGTCGCTATAGGAGTACATATCCAGTTGCCCAATATACTTCCATAGAAAGTTGTTACAAGGGCAAGCGACATTGCCGCTCCTATCTTGGAAGGATCATCCATAGCTTTGAGAAGGTTGATCAAACCGAGCAAAGTTCCTATCATTCCCCATGCAGGAAACTCTGCTGCCATTGTCTTAAAAATAGCAATACCCTTACCATGTCTTATACTCATATTGTCCAGCTCGAGCTGCATTGAATCGCGGATAATTTCAGGCTCCACGCCGTCTACAACAAGCTCCAGTGCTTTTCTTAAGTAGTTGTCCTCAATTTGATCCTGGTTCGATTCCAATGCCAGTAAACCTTCTCTTCTTGCTTTCTGGGATAATTCCACCAGCAACTGAATAATCTGATATGGCGATTGATTTTTCCGTCTAAGTATTTTTGGAAGAGCTCTAAAAAGGTTTTTAAAGTCTTCAACCGTAAAGGCAAGAATTGTAGATGCCAAACCTCCTCCAAATGTAACAGCTATTGAACTCAAACTCCAGAATGATGACGGGTCTCCTCCATCATACATTCCCCATATAATACAAGCAAATCCAAGAATAATACCTATCAATGTTGCAAGATCCATAACCATACTCCCATTTTCGATGCTTTTGATTTGTTATTATAATTAAGCTTTCATAAGCATATATCGTAAAATTTTTTCATTAACTTAATAAAAATAACACAGATTACTGTTACTCATTTATAATTATCAAAACAGATGGCTTTCAAAATATAATGGAACTCACAAATTTCTTTATTCTGCGTGGTTAATAATTCTTGTAAAATGCACGCCTAAAGGCCGGCCTGATTAATAATTTCTTCATTTAGGATTAAAAATTTTATATAACGCATTGCATTTTTATGCATATTAATGTATAATCATACAATAAAATTCCTTTTGGAGGGATACGATGAAACATTTAGTATGTTTAAAAGACTGGACTTCTGAAGAGATTACCGATGTTTTGGATTTAGCTGATAAACTGAAATACGAAAATAAGAACAGGATTTCCCATAATCATTATCTTCGCGGTAAAACACTGGGAATGATTTTTTCCAAATCATCAACCCGTACGCGTGTTTCATTTGAAGTAGGCATGCACCAATTAGGCGGATATGCTTTGTTTTTAAGTTCTGCGGACATTCAGATCGGCCGCGGTGAATCAATTTATGATACCGCGAAGACATTGTCACGTTATTTGGATGGAATCATGATTCGTACGTTCAGCCAGAAGGATGTTGAAGACCTGGCGTCGTATGGTGATATTCCGGTTATAAACGGATTGACTGATGAATTGCATCCATGCCAGATACTGGCCGATTTAATGACAATACGAGAAAAGAAAGGCAAGCTTAAAGGCTTGAAGCTTTGCTATGTCGGTGATGGAAATAATGTAGCACATTCATTATTGATAGGATGCGCAAAAACCGGAATGGACATTTCTGTGGCAACACCTGAAGAATATTCATGCATGGATAAATATGTAGATATTGCACTAGGAATCGCCGGCAGTACCGGAAGCAAGGTTGAGATATTTACAGATCCAAAAGAAGCGATCAAGGATGCTGACGTGGTGTACACAGACACCTGGGTAAGCATGGGGATGGAAAATGAAAAAGAACAACGTATTAAGAAGTTTTCCCCTTACCAGGTGAACAAAGCCCTGTTTTCAATGGCAAAGCCTGACGCTATATTCATGCATTGCCTTCCCGCATACAGAGGATATGAAGTTACAGAAGACATAATAGACGGACAAAATTCAGTGGTTTTTGATGAAGCCGAAAATCGTCTCCACGCTCAAAAAGCCGTGTTGGTTAAACTTTTGGCCGACTAACCGGGGAGGTTTTAATTTTGGACACATTATTTGTTATAAGGCATGCCGTTGTATCTGATGCTCATGATATTCATGCCGTACTGCAGGATGCTTTCAAGGAGTATGCTAAAATAGCAGGCATAACTGAGCTGGATGCTTTAAAAGAAACGATATCTGATATAGAACGTGAAATTATCAATAAAACGGTATATGTTGCTATTATTGATGGCATTATTATTGGCACAATCCGTGTAGAAATAACCGGTGATGAAGCATATATAAGCAGGTTCGCCGTTAAATCATCCCATCGTAAAATGGGCGTCGGCGAATCCCTTATGAACCTTGTTGATATGTATCTTAAAGCAAAAGGCATAAAAAAGGCTTTTCTTTTTACCGCCTTTAACAACACTAATCTTGTCCGGTTCTATCATAACAGGGGGTTTTATATTGAGTCTGTAAGCACCGAAAGGGGTTACCCCCGTGCCAAAATGGTTAAGGATTATTCCGATACTGATCTTAAGCTCCAACCTCTGATGTCATCAAACAAACTCATTCCATAAGCTAATAACATGGTTTCGCAGCTAGCCTTGTTCCCCAGGAACAAGGTTATGTTATGGGACACAAAGTAAAAGGTCAATTTTCCGATTCCAGCCGGATATCCGTCTACATACAGCCAATAGATACTTGTGGGTACTTTCCAATCATCCGGTTCTTTCGCCTTGGAAAAGGCATCGCTGTGGATAAGCCAGGGAACCGTGCCCTGCTAAGTGTATCAAACCCGGCAAATTTCATTGTAGTATAACGCAACTAAACAAGCAAGTTCTGAGACGCGCCCCTTAATGTGGCTGTTAACGGTGTAACGTCTGTTGAAGTAAATCCCTGAAACCTCATAATTTAACGGCTCCAGGGACTTATTTATAATGAAAACATTATAATTCAAAAAGATATGTAAAAGCATTTTCAGTTACAGTTAAATATTCAATCAACCCGGTAACGCTTATCAAGGTACTCGTTCAGTTCCCGGACGAAATCTGTCTGGATCACATCGGCGCCATGGTCGCAAAGCCATCCCCATCCTTTGTCAGGGTCATCAAACAGCGAGCACATGTCATCATGATATCCGCATAGGGGGAAACTTAACGTCAATGAATTGATCCAGACCTTTATCCCCATTTCATGGAAGCTATCAATTACCTCTTTTGAGACCATGCGGTGCGAGTCATCTTTAAAGACCAGTTCTACTGCGGGATAAGGATAGTATCGTGCCGTGTCAAGCACGAAGTCAAGCGCATCTTCATCATTATTTATAATAGGCATGAACTGAGGCTCAAAATTACTTTTCTCAAGCCATTGAAACACCTTATCCAGTTCCCTGGGAGATTTCATAAGCACCTGATCAGTCATTTCATGCTGCTTGACACATTGCCATGCCTCGGGCAAAAAGTCAAAGCACCGATCCAGATTGATTATACATACATTTTTGAATTTCTTTAAAAATTCATCCAGTGTGAGAATCTGGCAGTCATTATTGTAGCCATTGTCTGTACGAAGATGAAGCTGCATGATTTCATCCAGTGTATGGTCAATGATAGGTCCTTTTCCATCGGTATACCTGTCCAGGTTGGGGCCATGCATCAGGATCATCTTGCCATCACCGGTAAGGCTGACATCAGCTTCTATAATATCAGCACCTTCACGCAGCGCAAGTGTAAATGAATTTGCTGTGTTTTCAGCAACGAATCCGCTGTTTCTTCCCTTGTGAGATGCTACAAGAGGACGTTTTCCCCGGTATTCCCGCAAAGCACGGATTGATGGTTCTAAATATTTCATATTGCTCTCCTTCTTTAATTGTATTTCTGTGCAGTATAATCGTCTTTCCTTTAAGCACTCATACTAATTCTATCACATTATCGTTTGCTAATCTCAGTGCTATGGAGAATAACCGGTCTTTTATCAATATTTTTTCTTTCCGCCCGTCGGGAATGGCATTAAAACCATAGTACACTCCGGCCATTTTTCCTGCAACAGCGGCAATTGTACCGGCATCACCGCCTAGATTGGCTGCCTCACAAACAACATCCTCAAACGAAGAAGTGTTAATAAAACACCATAATGCTCATATCAGCGTATCAATAACATACCCTGGAGACTTTAATTAATCATGCTTTATTACTTCAATTATTATAATTGCAGCTGCTTCTGACTATCAATTCCTTGAAGTTTTCCCCGCTTAATATAATGAAGTTTCGCCAGCAGGTCAGCTTTAAATGGTTTGCCTTCATCCCGCTGTATCTCAATACCCTGGAACCTGGCATAGTTTATTTTTACCCCATTATCCGGATCTATCTTTATTCCCCTGTCTGCAGCATGGGAAATTGCCTGATCATACTGCAAACACTCTTTCATCTTATCCAGTAACTTCTTTCTTTTTCTTCCGGCATTGTTTTTTTCTATTTGTGATAAATTCGAGTGAATCATAATATCCAGCTTCTCAATCTCCATTTCATAAATCTTATGCAATTTATGCAGGTAATGGGTTCTTACTTTCTCTACGGTAAGTTCATCATAGCGGTGCATGTATATAAGGGCTTTAAAACCATCCTGCCTGCCCGAATCAAAAAGCCAGTAGATAGGCCTTCTCCTGTATGCCTTTACATGGTCTTTATAGAATTCCCTGAGAAAATACCTTCTAACTGCCTGCCTTGCCGTTTCAGACGGCTTTCTTCCCAAAGCGTAAGCGATATAGTCAAGGTTTTCCTCCAAGGAATCTTCACCAAACGCAGCCTTTACAAACTCAACGAACCTTAGGACAATGTCATTTTCAAAGTATTCTTCATCAGTAACAGGCAGCACATTATCCATGTCAGGCGCAAAAGAAGCATCCACCCATATATCCTCAATTAAATTACCATATTCACCTTTTACCGTCTTTCTTACTTTCCATCGGCCATTTTCGCACTTCCACCTGTCGTTGAAATCCCCGCCGGCATAAATTAGTCCTTCTGCATCAATTGAATATCTTCCGAACATGCAGCCTACCGCATAGGATATAAAAGATTTTATGTCCCTTGCCCTGTCGGCCTTTCTGATGGTTATATACCTTTCCTCAACTTCAGGTGTAAGTTCTTCCTGTAAACCGTACAATTTAATGAATATGCGATTAAGTTCTTCTTCATTTGCTTTAAGTTTTTGAAACTGTTTTTCTGCAAAAGCCGACCAGTTGTTAAATGCCTCTTCAATCGTTGCACTGCTTCCTTTATGGATTAGAAGCGGATGCTTCCTGAAGTCCCATGATATTTCAAAGCAATCCCAGTCAATACGGGATATATTAATATTTTCTTTAACAATTGCATCAATTTTATGCACCTCATTGTTATCCGGCATTATTACCGGCAGCGAAGCAACATTTCCGGCCTGAAAATTTAATGTCGGATTCAATACCTTCATTAATTCAGTAGAAACTTTGGAACATAAAAGGCCCGTTAATAGCAATTGGTATTTTTCAGGCGGGAAAACGGAGGAACCTCCGACATCAAAAATAAATCCCTGCTCTGTGTATCTTACGCTAAAATATGATGAATTCACAAACGACCAGGTGATTCCCTGTTTGAAATAGAATTGAGTATTCTGAGGCCTTGACCTTAACTTTCCATTTCCGTCCCTGAAAGTCTTTATCTCAGTTCCGTCATTTTCCCAGTTTACAATATACTCATGGTTGCCATACCACTTTCTGTATTCTCCGCCTTTATTATAAGGAAACCATTTCAACCGGCTTTCAGCAGCTTTTTCTGTGCTTAAGCAATTGAAGCCAATACTGCAAACCGGTACCTCGTACCACATTCTTAAGAATTTGTCATTGTCTCCTGTCTGCAATCCCACCTTGGGTTCTGCAATTTCACCTAACGGTTTACCTTTTTTAAAGCAATCAATGATCCTGTTGCTTGCCCAGTACGCAACAGGCATGCCCGGTATGTTCCGAAATTTTTCCGATTCCACCGAGTACCTGTAACTGGCCTTTGGGTTCCGAACTGCTTCAAGCGTTTTTATTGGCTGCATCTCAGCCCCGCTAAAGTCTGATAGCCTGATATACTCACCTTTTGCATGTACATAAGTGTTCCTGGCAGTAAATATACATATCGGGACAGTTGCCTCTTCAAACCCTGAGTACTCCAACTGTACAAGAGAAGTAACGGTTTTTTTCGTAAGTATTATTTCTCTTAATTTTTCATATGACGAAATAAACATCCAGACAAATGGAGTCATAAACCCCAAGTGCCCAAAAGGTTTTGCATAATCAAAATTCCTTACTATAAAAACCGAGAACAAATCTGACTTTACGTCCTTATACTTTTCTGAAATGTAATCCCTTAACCTGTCGTTTATGCCCTTATTCCCCATATACGGAGGATTTGTCACCACCACATCATACTTTGAACTCATGATTTTTGCTTGTTTTACAAGCGGTGGTATTTTATCAAGGATAATGCTTCTATACTTGTAACCTGGAAAATCCTCTGTTTCCCTTTTCCTTAAATCATCCAATATTCTCTCAATTGCCTTAAAATTTACTGGCTTTACATGAAGTAAAGCCCCGTACTCCTTTGCATCACGGAAAACATTTATGAGATACTCAATATCTTCACGGTGTACCTTGTTTTCCGGCTCTGTTTCCGAGAGATTTACAAGATATTCCATAGCCTCTTTTGGAAAACCATTGCTTTCCTGTATTGCGCATATATTAACGTTTACCTTTTCGTTAAATATACTTGCTTTCCTGCTTCTTGCCTTCATCATCAGTGCAAAGTATGCAAGCTGATAAGCCCTGTCATCTATATCCAGGCCATACAGGTTGTTTTCGATAATCAGACCCGGAATATCTTCTTCGGAGTATCCTTCGCTTTTATAAATATCATAAAGCACATCGAAAGCATACACCAAAATATGCCCGCTTCCCATAGCAGGGTCCAGAATCTTTATATCCTCCGGCCTTATAAAACTGTTTTTAAGCCGTATTTCTTCCAGTTGTTCCTTAACTTCCTGCTCTGTCTCATCAATGTAGAACTGCCATTTTCTTTTCAGCAAATCATTGGGATGCCCTTCCACCCAAAACCTGCCCAGGGTGTTTTCCACCATGTATTCTACAATCCATCGGGGAGTGAACAACTGGGTAGCAGCAGGTATATTTTCTTTGGTTATCTTGATATTTCTTTTTAGTCCTTCAAATATTTCATTTTTCTTTTCAGAGATATAAAATTGATACATCCACCCGATAATTTCAACCTGATCCTTGAAATTCTCCTCAGGTATACGAGCTGCCAGCTGCCTTATGACTGAATTTTCCGAAAGCAGGTTCGAAGGTAGCAAGATTTCAGTATAATCCTCCGTTTCCCCGAAAAGACCCGGAAGAATTCTTTTTAAAGCATTACATTGCTTAATAAGCAGGTATCTGTAAAGGGTTTCAGTTTCATTTTTATCCTGAAGTGTGTATACCAGTTCTCTGTCTAAATCCAGATCAGAGTTGAGAGCTTCCCTGATAATATCCTGTTCTTTCCTGCCCGGCTCAACAGATGAAATTACCCTTACCCCGTTAGGAAGATAATTATTAACTTCCATGAAACGCAGGGCCAAAATTCTAAAAAACCAGGAATATGCCGCTTCCTCCATTACATTGTTAAATCCCTTTTCTTTTATTATTGCCACAAGGCTCTTTCTTTGCTCAATTTCTGCATTGTTAAAACTTCCATTCCCACATATTGCTGCATTTGATGCAGGAGGCTCTTTTATTCCATTCTCGGTTATTCCTAATTCATCAGCCCTCTGTTTTATATTCTCAATAAGTTTGCTTCTCGCCCATACTGCAAAACTTTTAACTGCGGCTTTATCCATTTGCGCTCTCTCCGGACAAGTGTTATTTCAATCTTCCTGCCGTTATTTGTTGTGCCGCCGGTAAGTTATCGTAATAGAAGTTTTCAATTTGCAACAGTGAATAAATATTACCCTCAAAAGATGTTTCATACCTGAAGGCACCATTTTCATAAATTATGATCTGAAAACAAGTTGTTGCCGCAAGTTTCTAAATGTTTTCCCCTTGCTTATTTCAGGAATTTGTATATTTCTTTTGGGGATACTTTGCTGTTTTGCTTCGCATAGCCAGCATAATCGCAAGTCCATACCGGTACACTGTTTAATCTTTCAAATACATATTCCACACCACTGTATGAAGGATGGAACAATTATGGCCTTTTCACACACATTTACTCATTGCTTTGATAGAGTTATATCTTTTTATATTTGTCCTTAAATTTCTCTATTATAAAATCTCTGAACAGATCCGGGTTATCTATATTCTTTTTTCTTATCAATGATGCCTGGTTTACCGTTAAATAAAAAATGAAATAGTCTTTACTTTCCATTACTGCGAAGAACTGATCATATTTTAACTCTCCTGTTGATTTAAGTGCCTCATTCTCCATAACAATTCTGTCATCGTAGAATTTTAAAGTATTGACACTATCAAATGTACCTGTTTTATCTGTCTTTACCCTTTGCGCATTTTTCCTTTCAACTTTAAGTAAAACAGCAATGATTGCAAGAGCAAACAGCAGAATCCAGCTTATAATAAGCTTTATCGCACTGAATTTGCCATCCAGGCTGATTATCAGACTTCCCAGCAAAGCAATTAACCCGATCATTGGAATCGTAAATTTATTTCTTCTGAAGGTTGCAATATATAAGAATTTTCTGTAATCTTCCTTTGTCATCACTGTATTTACTGTGATTTTTGGTTCATCCATTTTACCACCTCAGATTATTAATGTTTATTTATAAATTTTTTCCAGCATGTTCCATATGCTTTTATATTATATCAAGCATAACGATAAATCAACTTTTATGTTTTTACCATTGTTCTGCATACCTCCATGTATCTCTTTTTAATCTGTTCTCAGCGCTGCTATCTCTTTCTCCAGAACATCGGCAAATCTCTGAATGTATGGGCCAATATTTTCCAGCCACTCCAAAACCTCATTATCATCCTTGTATCTTGTTGGTTCTTCACGGAGCATTAAAACTTTTTTCATAATATCAACGTCGGGCGCCAGGCAATTTTCCAAAGCCCACTTTCCTGCTTCGGTTTTGGAAATAATTTTATTTGTCCGGAGCGTATAGATGCATCGTGCAATATCCAGAAGCCACCCGGCAGAATATAAGCTTCTGTTTGTTTTGACGGCATATTTTCTGATTACCTCATAATGATTTATAACAGCCTGTATAACCTCTTCTTTTGCCGGATGGACAAGTCTGTCCCGTACTTCGTTTCCATAAAGTAAAAGTCCATGCTCAATCAATTCTATCATCGAAAAGGGGTCAAAACAGTATTTATCGGTTATTCTCTGGCCACTGGTACCCCAATATACTACCATATCCGGAACATTATTGACGAATGCATCCAGGGTTAAGAAACCACCCTCAAATAAATGAAAGTTCAGGTTTTCACCATATTCATCCGTAAGCTCCTGCCTTAAGTTAAGCAGCCGCTTTGCCTGCATATCAGAAATTTTAGTTTCTGCCAGGCATAATATATCAATATCGCTCCATCCGTCTTTGAAATCATCCAGCACAATTGAACCATAGAGGTATATTGAAGGCTTGTTGTCCGATAAAATGCCTGCAATACGGTTTGTCATTGTTTCAATTGACTGTTCTATCATGATTTCACCCCTTTACAGTTCGCAATGTTCAAATATAATACCATAACTGTCATCCAATATATTTTGCCATAAACAAACAGGGGTTTTCTTCGCTCCAGTACAAAGGAAATATTCCACTACAACATTCTCTTTTATTGACAAGTTAACTTCTGCCCATCCGCCCGGGATTGACCAGCAGCCATCAAGGCTTCTTTAGCCAGTAATATCTTGTCGTCTTTAAACAAACTCCCCTGATATCAACCTTAGGGGTTTGATAACCGTTTTCATTGCAAAACAATCTCTTTATTTTCTCCGTGTCTATCCCGGTATATTCATTAAGTATTTCTGCTGCCAGGTCTCTGATCTGCTGAAATCTTTCAATATCATACTTATCCTTTGAATATGCAAGCCCTGCCTGAGCTATTGACTGTAACTGTTTTGCCCAGCTAAGCCATTTTGGCTCCATACCGGCACATCCATCGTGGAAGCAGGGAAACCCCTTACCGTTTCAATACTTCAATTATACATATAATTTAACATTTTGCACATATTTAGACACTTTTCATACATATTACGTATCTTATGGACTGTTTTGGGAGCATGTGATAGAATTATGTTAACATAAATGTTTCTTAGGGGAGTTGCATCATGGAGAAACAACGTACAGTCAACCTTGGAAATTTGCTTATAACTTTATCCGAAACCATGGATATATCCAGCCATACCATCTCCCAGCATCAGCACAGGACAGCGTATATAGCGCTGGAAATAGCAAATAATGCCGGTATTAAAGGCAAAATGCTTGAAAATATTTTCATGGCTTCATTACTGCATGATATCGGTGCGCTGTCGGTGGAGGAAAAAATATTACTGCATAATAATGTAACCGAAAACGATGAACTCCACACTGTTCGGGGAGAAATCCTGCTAAACAGGATACCATGGCTGAAAAACATATCCGCAATAGTCAGGAATCACCACAGGAACTGGAAAGACTGGGATGAAGGGCTGGAAAATCCTGTTGTTACAGCCTCTCAAATCATCTATCTGTCTGATTATGTAGAAAGGCTTATTAACAGGAACAGCTATATTTTACATCAAACGGATGATATAGTGGAAGCGGTGCGCAAATTGCAAAATGGTAAAGCCAATGAAAAAATCGTGTCTCATTTCATTGATATTTCAAAAAGGGAGGATTTCTGGCTGAACCTGGTTTCGCCGCGGCTTTCTTCGATATTGCTGCACAACGGGCCTCTTCGTGACATTTATGTTGATCCGGATGATATTTTACTGGTCTCCAATCTATACCGTGATTTGATAGACTTTAAATCAGCATATACCGCAACGCATACTACGGGCGTGGCAGAATGTGCGTCAAGGCTGTCAGAGCTTTTCGGGTTCGCCGGTACGGATATTATGAATATGAAAATTGCAGGTAATTTCCATGATATCGGCAAGTTGCTGATCCCTAACAGTATTCTTGAGAAGCCGGGGAAATTAACCGATCATGAATATGCTATAATGAGATGCCATTCATATTACACCTTCCATACGCTTGATTCCATCGGAGGTCTCGGTAAAATCACTGAATGGGCTGCATTCCATCATGAAAGGCTTGACGGAAGCGGATATCCATTCCATTACTGCGGTGATCGAATTGATACAGGAGCCAGGATCATGGCAGTAGCTGACATATTTACGGCGCTTATTGAGGACAGGCCATACAGAAAAGGCATGGACAGAAATCAAATATATCAGATTATTAAAGCACAGATACCAAGGCAATTGGATGAAAAAGCCGTTGACCTCCTGTTTGACAATTATAATGCAGTATATGCCCATGTTAAAGAGAAACAGTCTGCTGCCAGGCACTTTTATGATGAAAATATTTGCGCCTAGGTTAATGTAATGAAGTTGCGAGGACGGTCCTGCTGCTTTAAACTCTGATTAATTTTACCAAGGGTATGACAGGAAAACGTCCCCGTTATTCAGTATATTCCCTTAAAACCAGTACCCTGTTAACTGCGCTTTTCATATAACATGGCGCTGTTTATTATTCGGGAACTCAACTACAGATTATAGTAAACCCGCATCATAGCATCAATGCTGCCGATTTCCTATTCTCCACGTAACTATGACAGATAAAAAATTAATATAACAATTCTTAGCTAACTTTCCATGCGTTCTTGTATAACCTCTTTCAACAACTCTAATGCACTTTCTTCACCAGGGTTGTTAGTGTTCAGTTCCCCTCTGAAAGCACGGGCAAGAATTGATTTCTTCAACTGTTCTATATTTTTTATGATAATATCACAAAGCTCTCTTGCTTTTTGCTTTTTTTCAAGAAGATTATCAAGTATCCGTACTATTTCTATCTGTTCCTTAACAGGTGGAGTGTTTATTGTATATTGCTCTAAAAATTCCTTTGGAACTCTTTGTTGGCCTACCGCTCCAGTCATTACTTGCCTGGCTTCGTCCCTAAACTTTTTCCACCTTACCAGATGATATAAATACCTATTATATAGCCGTTCTGAACACCTCAGAACATGAAATTCCGTTGAGCCAAATCCAATACCATTCATTAGATTCTCTACAACAGCAGATTTTCCGTTCTCCATGCAAGGCGTAATCTTGGCAAAAATAACATCTCCTACAGAAAAATTGGTGAATCCTTTTTTCACTTCTGCAAGCTTTTTTACCAGGGGTTGCTCAATTACACCTTTGATATCCGAAACCGATGACATCGGTACAAAAGACACTTCAATGTCATCATCCAACTCCTTTGTACTTATCCTTTTTGGGTTTATTTCACAAATTTCTCCTAGTAAATTTTCTTCCCATTCCCTCTCAAAATCAACACCATTTTCCTCACGCCATTTAGCAGTCAGCTCTCCGTTGAAAGCCTTATGCAGAATTGATGACTTCCTGGCCTCAAAAGAGTCAAGGACATTCTGAACAAGCTCTTCGGCGCGGTCTAATTTCTCAAAAAGAGATTCAATTGTATCTACTATGCGTTGTTGTTCTGGGAGCGGTGGAATGGGTATGTTTATCTGCCCCAATTTATTTGCATTAACTCCAGGTTGCGCAATACCCTTTTTTTCCTCAATAATTTGAATCCAATAGTAATCACTATTCATAAAATAAGACAAATACCTTGGTAATAATCTTTTGTTTAAGGAGATACGTATTAAATATGATGCAAACACAGCATCTACATCTTCATTTAACAATAAACTTTTACCTGTTGTTGCACCCGTCCGAGCGACTACAATATCATCTTTAAACAACCTAAACTTACAATAATCATCTTGTGAAATCTTACAAAATGGGACTTCACTCCAATTAACTTTATTTTCTTGTATATCAGTTATTCTGAGATAATGAGGGCCTATTTTCTCTGAACTCGATGTTTCCGTATATCCGTACTGTAATTTGATACAAAAAGCAAATAGCTTTGCCCAAATCCAATTACTCGGTACTTCATATAGCTTATCTTCTTTTACAAGTGCCTGTTTCATCAATTCATCCTGTGATAACCTCTCTTTTTTCGCCATCAGTTATCACCACCTAAACTCCTGAGTTCTTTAACCACGCTCATAATCAAATCAGTAGCTTCCTCTAATTGGGCTATTATCTCTTCTCCGCTTTCAATCGGGTCTTGCAGATCCTCATAATCCAAAACACTGTCATCTCTGATTAATCCTAAGTCAAGGCTATCATTTTTCTGCCTTATTTGCTCCCTTGTAAATACACTCCAGCGTTCATCCTGAACAGCTCTCCTATCTTCAGCAGTATACGCCTTAATAAAGCCTTCAAAATGTTCATGCTTTAAAGGTGTAGTCTTACCAAAACTCGGCATATTGGTACGCAAATCATAAAACCATACTTCTTTCGTGTTTCCCTTATCAGTAACTCCCCGGGTAAAGAAAAGTACATTGGTTTTAACACCTTGGGCATAGAAAATACCAGTAGGCAGCCTCAAAATAGTGTGTAGATTGCATTTGTCCATCAGGTCAGCACGGATCTTTGCACCATCACCATCAGCAAACAGAACATTGTCAGGTACAACAACTCCGGCTCTTGACCTGCCATTCGCCTTCAATGAACGGTAGATGTGCTGCAAAAAGTTCAATTGCTTATTCGACGTCGGATACGTAAGGTCATCACGGGTCGCACGCTCACCACCCTTTTTCGTTCCGAATGGGGGATTGGTCAATACAACATCATAGCCTTTCAAAGCCTTTCCGGCATTGGAGAGCGTATCAGCAAGAAGAATCTCTCCCTCTATGTCATGAAGCATGGCATTCATCAGCGCAAGTCTGTGAGTATCGTGCACAAGCTCACAGCCTGTGAAAGCCTTTTTCCTCTGAAATTCCTGTTGTTCCGGAGATAATGCAAACAAATCATCAGTTTTTTTCTTTATATGCCTGTCGGCCGCAATCATAAATCCAAAAGTTCCACAAGCGGGGTCATTGCAAAGTTCGCCAGGCTTTGGATCTATCAGCTGAACCATTACATCAATAAGAACACGGGGTGTAAAATACTGCCCCGCTCCCGACTTCTTCTCGTTCGCATTTTTCTCCAACAATCCCTCGTAAAGGTTTCCCAGGCCTTCTTCCTTTGCAGAATACCAATCAAGTTCATCTATTGATTTAATTATCTTTTCCAGGTTCTTAGGTTCATCTATGTTCGACCTTGCACCGGAGTAAATCTCCCTTATTCTGCCCGTGGTATTCTCTCCGAGGTACGTCAAAAGCTCATTGTAGAATTTTTTAAGCTCTATACCTTGTCTCTTCACGAGATTATCCCAGCGGTAATTTTCGGGTATTTGATTATCAGTTGCTGTTTCTTTTGCCATTTTTAGAAACAGAATATATGTTAACTCAGTAACATATTGATGATATGTAATACCATCATCTCTAAGCACATTACACAAATTCCAAAGCTTTGCCACTATTTCCTGGTTATTCATTACAAATTATGCACTCCAATCCTCGTATAGGTATTCATTGATTTCTTCTATAATATTTTCAAGCTTATTGTTAAATATTTTATCTATTACTTTGTACCCGCCTTTTGATTTGAAAGCTCCAGTCTCAAATGTTTCTTTATCCAAAATACTTTCATGCAGGAGATAGGTTTCAATTCTGCCCAACCAGTCAAGTTCCATTTTACTAAAGCTATGTTTTTTCTTCAACTTGCTGATTGCATTTCTTATCCTGTTTTCATGGCTTATTAACGCTGAACCTAAAGCTTGCTGACGTATCAGTGTAATAATATCAGCGGCAATTTCCTCATTTTTTAACTCTCTCAAAGCAGAATTAAGTTGAACTTCAGTAAAGTTATTTCTGTCAAGCTCCATCTTAAGGCTTTTTAACGCCTCACGAGTGAGTTCTTTAGGTCTGGTACATACAATATTGAGTGCGGCAATTTTGTTTATGTTGTTATTAATAAACTCTTTAAACTCCTCTAAGTAATCCTCCGGCTTCTTCGCATTACCATATCCTCTTGAATGGCTGATGAGTTCGTCGGGTTTATCAGATATGACAACAGGATTTACTTGGTCATATCCAGCTTCATTAAGCATCTCAAAAAGCTTTTTATTTTGTAATATATATTCCTTTGCCTGCTCGGTTCCCATGGATTTCAATTCATCAATGAACTGGCCTGGATTTTTACCGCCGGAAAGGTTAATAAAATGCTTGATAGCCTTATCGTTAAGCTTTCTCCTTTTTCTTTGAAGTTTAGCTATTATCATATCAATCTGATTTTTCTTTTTCTCTTCTGTCGGCAATTTTTCAAGCCCATTGATAAGGTCTGTGAACGTTAAACCTGGATTTACAACAACAGGTTTCATATTAGTAAAAGGCTCTAATGATTCGTAAACCCCTACAGGGTCAAATATCTCAAAGTGAGTCTTGCCGATTTCAGGGCATGGCCGAGTAGCCCGACCCATCATCTGTTCAAATAATATCCTGGATTTTACCCTGCGCATAAAAACCAAATTGGTAATTTGAGGAACATCAATCCCTGTTGTTAACAGGTCAACGGTAACAACAATATTTGGGTACTTTTCATTCTTGAATTTCTTTATGGCTTCAAGAACTTTCTTCTTATTACCGCCACCTACTGAACCCGTAATTTTCGTAATCGCTTCATTGTCAACACCATACTTGGAATAAATTTCTCTCAGAATATTCACAATCATGTCTGCATGTGAGTCATTGACAGCGAATATCAGGGTTTTCCCTTCCCCATCGGGATTTATATATTTCGCGATCTCCTCTAACACAGTCCTGTTAAAAGGTTCAGTAATAACCTCCTTGTTAAAACTGTCAATGTCAAAATTTAGTTCATCCTCAAGTTCTGCACTATTCGTTACCTCCCCGGTTACAGGATCATAAAGTATAACAGTATCACCAGGTTTATAATGAATGCCCTCTTCAGCAAGTTTTGTTTTTAAGCTATGCGGTGCATCATGGTCAATTAAGTACCCTTCTATTACCGCTTCCCGATATGAGTAGTTAAAAACAGGTTTTCCAAAAATTTCACATGTATGAAGAGCCGGGGTGGCAGTTAAAGCTATTTTTACTGCATCAAAATACTCAATAACGGTTCTGTATTTGCTTATGAAGTCCTCCTGATTCCTATACAGCAGTTCATCTTCTCCCATTTCTTTGTCAAGTATGTATCCCCTATGTGCTTCATCCACAATGATCAGGTCATAATCAGTAACAGCAGGCATGGTTTCGCCTTCGTTGTATAAAATTCTTTTAATAAGGCTTTGCACAGTAGCAACATGGATGCTTGTTTCTCTATCAATTTCCTTATCTTCAAGCTTCTTAATATTATATATTTCATCTAATGTCATTAAATCTTCAATTTTAACTTCCTTGAAAACGTCTTGTGCCTGTTCCCCAAGAGCCGTACGGTCAACGAGGAACAAAATACGTTTAAATCTGCCTGATTTTAAAAAGCGGTAAATTATACCCAGAATTGTACGTGTTTTCCCTGTTCCTGTTGCCATAGATAAGAGAACTGTTCGTTTGCCTTCAAGTATAGCCTGCTCGGCAGCCTTTACAGCATTTATCTGGTATGGTCTCAGGTTAAGCCCATCCTTATCTGTTAAAAGTTCATATCCGGTTTCTTTTAAATTTTGATTTGCTTTCTCCACATCTTTTTCAAGCATCTCGATAAGACCGGAAGGGCTTATCCATCCTTGCAGTGCTTTAGGAATATTGGTGGGCTTTCGTGCATCCAAAAACCATATTCCTGATTTTGTTTCAATTTGTTTCAGATATTTCCTGCCATTAGTAGCAAATAAGAAAGGGACCTGGTAATCTCCCCAGGTATCGACTATATACGAAGAATGCTCATTCTTAATATTTTTCGCATAGTCTTTGCACTGATAATCAATAACTGATGGAATATCTACAATATGGCGTTTTGCTTCTATTACGCCCAGCAGTTTTGTTCCAACAAATAAAGCATAGTCAACATATCCCCTGTCACCAGCTTTGGAGTCAGTTGGCCATTCTGCAATAGCAATATTTCTCCCCTTTTCGGGTCTTGTCCCTTTAGAGTACCTGAAATTAAGAGAATCAACCTCCCAACCTACTTTACGGAGTTGATCGTCTATCAAATAGCGGGTTTCTTTTTCAGAAAGATTTATCCTGTCTGCGGAAGTGTTCGCCCTTTTCCTTCTCTCCGCTAATAGTTCATCTGTTCTTACATTGGCGGAAATAACATTAATTTTCTCTGTGAGTTCCTTAATCTTTTCTTCCTTCGCTCTTATAACAGCCCCATAGTCAGGTTCGTTTGATGTATCTTCAGGCAACACAAACTCTTCTGGCTCAAAATCCCAATCGCCATATGTCTGCATGAACCATACACCAAGACTATACGTAAGCTTTAAAAGAATTTTAGCTTGTTCGGTTGACTCATATCCTTCGTGCGATGCTTTATTCCGTGAAGTTCTAAGGGAGTACAGGATATCATCTATGTCTTTTGGTATTAACCCCTCAGATTTAAGTACTTTAATTCTATTTGCATGCGTATTATCTTCCGGCTCGGGTATGTTATCCATTGTAAACATAAGGCGGACTACAAATTCTCCGAACATCCCCAATTTTATGATACAAGAGTTTGAATCAGAGTATAGATATTTTTCAGCTGTACTTCCAAGTGAAGATAGCAATGGCCATCTTTTTTCCAGGAATGAAAAGTTAGATTTTAACATACTAACACCTACACCAGCATTTTTTATATAACTATTTTATCACTCGTGCCTAATTATGTAAAACTATGAAAGAATTCGTTGCACCACCATAAATGAAAGCCCGTATTCCTACTCTGCGGCTTTGAAGTTATAAACCGGCTTTATTATGTCAATTACTTCGACTGTATCATGAATATTTTCAATAATTTCATCCATAGGCTTATAGGCCAGGGCGCATTCATCCAGTGTTGAACGGTTGACGGTAGTAGTGTATATCCCTTCCATCGTTTTTTTGAACTCATCCAAACTGATAGTTTCCTTGGCCTGTCTTCTGCTCATTATTCTTCCCGCTCCGTGGGGTGCGGAATAATTCCAGTCCATATTGCCCTTTCCAATGCAAATTAAACTTCCGTCCCTCATATTTATCGGTATTAAGACCTTTTCGCCTTTTTTCGCAGAAATGGCACCTTTTCTTAGTATCATGCCATCCAAATCAATATAGTTGTGTATTGTGGTAAACTGCTCTTCCACGTCCAGATCGAGCCTGCTTAAAATCTCGTCAACAATAGCCTTGCGGTTGTAAACGGCATATTTCTGGACTATTTTCATATCTTTCAGGTAGTTCCTGTAACTTTCACCCTGTAAATAAGCCAGCTGTTTGCTGATTTTAACGGTACCTGATTCCATAAGCTCCTGATAGGCCAGTTTCTGATAGTATTCAGCAACTTGCTTTCCCAAGTGCCTGCTTCCCGAGTGAACAACCAGATATAAGTTGCTGTTTTTATCGCTGTTGACTTCTATAAAGTGGTTTCCGCCACCTAAAGTGCCAACGCTGAGCTTTGCCCTTTCAAGATCAACATGTTTTCTGCATGCTAAATTATCAAGTTCAACGTATTCAGCATACTTATGCTGCTTTTTCCTGATATCAAATCCCGAAGGAATATGATCATATACAATATTATCAAGCTTTTTAAAGTCAATATCTTTCTGCTTTAATTTTATGGTTTCCATGCCGCATCCGATATCCACTCCAACCAGATTTGGCACAACCTTATCTGTTATTGTCATGGTTGTGCCAATGGTACACCCTGCACCGGCATGGACGTCAGGCATAATCCTGATTTTGCTGTCCTTTACAAATTCCTGGTCGCATAGTTCCACGATTTGGGCTATTGCTTCATTGTCTGCATTATCAGTGAATATTTTTGCAGAATTATATTTTCCCTTGATCTCAATCATTCTTCCACCTGTTTTAATCTGCCGGGTATTCGTATTATTTTACTCCAGGACTAATCCTGAAATTCCTTTTCCATATCAAATACATGCAAATAAAAATCCTCCGGCATAACCGAACGAACATATTCAACGTCTTCTTCGGTCAGGTACATGGCTGCGAACTCACTGCCATAATGCTCCGAGGAAAAAATATGCTTATCCCCGTCCATCAGAAAAACGCTGAACCATTTTATCTTGCCTTCGTCATCAAACGGTTCCTGCAATAATTCAGATATAAACTGCCCGGTAATTTCACCTGTAAAAGCTTTCATATTATTCACACATATATCAATATTTTCTCCATAAATTTTTGCTCTTTCAATGGCTGCCGTTTCTTCAATCCAGCAGTCTATCCTGAAATGAGTGCATTTTTTAATAAAATACGACATTAACGGCTCCCAAAAACCGTAATCATCAGGTACATTCATCCCGCATCCTATTCTGCGGCCTTTCTTTACTCCGGAATGTATGCTGTATTTTTTCATTACAAAACCTCCTTACAGTGTATAATTGCTAAACACCGCATCATTTTGATCTTTTGCGGCATTTTAATATACACTTTAATGTATAAGAAAAGTCTGTTACAGCAACGGGGCGAATATCCTGAAAAACAGTTCGCCCGCTTTTTTGTACCACGGCCTTTTTAACCATTCTTCAAGCATAATTTCTTCACATTGCTCCATTGTTTTTAAAATATCTTCTTTTATGTCCTGAATCGCAGATGAACCGCATATCCAGACACCGTTTTCAAAGTGGAGGTAGAAACTTCTGTAATCCATATTTATGCTCCCCACTATTGCATTATCGTCATCGCTGATAATTATCTTCGCATGCATATATCCCGGGGTATATTCAAAAATCCTGACGCCTGCTTCGAGAAGCCTTTTATAATTGGAGCATGTTACTTTATATACATACCATTTATCATATACCTTTGGTACGATAATCCTGACATCGGTACCTGTCAATGCTGCAAGGCACAGTTCATTTACCATTGAGTCATCAATAACAAGATATGGAGTTGTTATGTACACATACTTTTTGGCAGAAGTGATTATTTGACGGTACATTATCTTCGCAACATTTTTGCTGTGTATCGGGCTGTCGCTGAACGGCTGGTAAAACCCGTCACCTTTAATTTCACATACAGGTTTATATTTTAAATAGTCTTCTTCAATCAGGTTTTCAGACTGCCACATCTGAAGAAACGTTACGGTAAGGCTCCATACCGCATCTCCCTCAAGCCGTACCGCAGTGTCTTTCCAATGCCCGTGTTTTTCATATAAATTGGCATACTCATCTGCCAGGTTGGCACCGCCGGTATACCCGATATTCCCGTCTATCACCACTATTTTCTGGTGGTTTCTGAAATTCAGGTAGAATCTTGAAATATATTTGTGAACAGGGTTGAAAGCAGTTACCTTTATCCCGTCATTCTCAAGCTGTTTAATAAAATCCTTGGGAAGGGTTATTATGCTTCCCAGATCATCATACAGGATTCTCACTTCAACGCCTTCCCTGGCTTTTTCCCTCAGCACTTCATAAATCATGCTCCATATAATTCCTTCATTAATAATGAAATACTCAATGAAGATAAAACGCTTTGCCTGTTTCATATCATGAATCATATCCCTGAATTTAAATTCACCCAGTTGATAGTACTTGCATACTGTATTTCGATATATTGGAAATCCCTCATTTTCAAGAAACCTGACAATTTTCTTCCTGTCTGGAAAATCCTGCTCCAAGTTTTCTCTGACCTCTTCATTTTTATCAAAATGGTTAATCCCCTTAATAACTATTTCTCTGGTTCTTTTGCTTTTTTTTGAATGAGTGGGCGCTCTCCCCCACATCAAATACAGTACAATGCCAAACACAGGCAATATAAGAATAACTATTATCCATGCAATTGTGTATGCAGAGCTTTGATCCTTATTAGCCAGGAAAAGAACCTCAATCAGGCCTGTTACTTCAAGTGCAAAATAAAGGTATATATAGTTCTGCCGAAGCATAATGACAAGCAATGCCAGTAAAACCAACTGTGCTATGCTTGCCAGTGCGACTATTATAATCCGTATAAGACCTGTATATTTAAGATTCATCGGAAATCCCTCTTATTCGTGACCACTGTTTTTTTCTTTTTATTTTTTATAAAATATATGGCTGTGCACGATACTGACAAGACTGCAAAGACTGAAAAAGGTACAAGAAACTCTGCAGATAAAGGTTCTGTTATTGATTTTCCTGCCAAGACAGCAGGAACCAGCCCTGGAATAACTCCAAGTACCGATCCTGCAATAAACTCCAGGTAATCTGCATTTGCAGCCCCAAAAATCATGCTGATTACGTCCAGTGAAAAAACAGGAATAATCCTCAATAAAAAACTGCTTATGAAAACATTATCATTTATTTTGCCAAACAGATTCCCGGCATACTTATTTCCATCCGCTATCATCTTTACTCTGTCAGAGCCCAGTTTTCTGCCTGCAAAAAATCCTATAGTCATTTCAACGGTTACACAGAATACAGTAAAAACAACTGCTACTACCGGGGGCATTATCAATCCTGCACATATGTACAGCAGAATCATTGGGATAATAAAAACAACAGATTTCATACAGAACAAAACAAAAAGCACGGTGGCAGCAAGCATAACAGAATCAGGCATCAGTTCGGACAGTTCCTCGGGGGTCAAATTCCTTATATGAGATATTAAAAATACAGCCATAACAATGAAAGCAATAATAAATGCTATCCGCAGTATTTTTATTAACTTATTCACAAGGCATCTCCTGAAGTCTGTTCATATTTTAACAAAGCTCGGGCTTATAAAATTGGTTAAATGATAACATAATAATTATATTAATTCAATATTTCAATTTGACCTGCAATTTTGCCATATCATCCGGCAAACCGGCATTCTGTTTATAGGTTTTTATTACCATTCGAACCGGTAACCATCCTTGCAGGTGATAATTAAACTAAAATGCATGGCATCTGCTTTATCCCTATCCAGCTGCAAATCAGGGTAGTCAGTGCTGTAATTTATTCTATGAGTATATGTGTAGTACGTTCTGGAATCATTCTTTTCTTCTGACTTAAACTCAATGAGCTTTTTGAAATCTTCCATGCTCATATCGGGGTCAATCTGCCCCGAAGCGATAGCTATGTTGTAATGTTCCTTTAAGCCAATAATACTATAACTGTATTTCATAATACTATCTGTAATATCAATTTTATCAACCACTTTATCTTCATACCAAACTTCAAGGAGTACATTTTCCAAGCCGAACTCATCCATTCCAAAATCATTAACCGAAAACATAAAATCGTAATCAATCTGCTCGTTACTTCTGGCTGAACCCGAGCTATGAACCTGCACCCTCATCCTGTAGAATTCGTCGTAAAGGTAAATATACTGTTTATGGGTATTCAACACTGACTGTCCCCCACCATCAACTCTTTCTATAACATCCACCTGATAGTTTTTTTGCAGATCCATTTCAATACTTGCACCATATGTTAAGCCGTCTTTTTTAGCCAACTCCGCTTCCTGCACATTATTTGCATCGATCTCACTGTACGCTAAGTATATTTTGGAATTTGAATTAACAGCCTTAAGCTTTACATCAATGTCCAAAACAGCTTTATTTCCGGCAGAGTCAATGTGTTTAAATCTGTAATCCACCACATCCACCAGATTATATCTCTCATCCAATTCGCTTTTTATGCGGCTTGAGATATTGTCATCCAAATAAGCTATCGAATTATTTACATCGCTTACCAGACCGATCAGCATATCATTTTTTGTGTTAATTTGCTTTTTTATAGTTATCCCGAAGTAACTTATCAAAACTGCATTTATAATCAGCAAGATAATTATTATTCTCTGTTTATCTGTTCCCATGACCATCTACCTCCATGATATCAGCACTGCTTAACTCTACTGCAGAATATAAAAACACTTCAGTAATCTTAGTTTTACGGCTATAAATGATTTGGGGCTCATTTTGAGGCAACAGTAAAACATATGCAATTACACGTTTGACCTATTATAGCATAAGCCGTATGAAATGGGAATCCTATACTTTATAATACTATATAAGCTGTTATTATTCAATGCGCTCTCTCACAATGCCTGTTCATAATCCTGCAAAAACGCAGGTAAAAAAATAATAGATAGAGCATGCACCGCAGTGTAGCCTATCTATTATCATATTTGAATATCATTTTATTTAAGAATAATGAATATATTCACTACAGCATTTGCATGGCTTCAACTGCCTTTGCTGCTATGTTTTCAGCAGTCAGCCCGTACAGTTTCAGTAATTCATACGGGTTACCCGATTTTCCGAATTTATCTTCTATTCCCACCATTTTTACAGGCACAGGATATTCACTGCATACAACTTCAGCAACCGCACTTCCAAGGCCGCCTATAACACTATGCTCTTCTGCAGTTACAATGCAGCCGGTCTCTTTAGCGGCTTTAATAATGATGTCCCGGTCTATGGGCTTTATAGTATGAATATCAATAACTCTTGCGTTAATATCCTGCTCCTGAAGAATTTTAGCCGCTTCCAGAGCATACTGAACCATCAGGCCGTTAGCTATAATTGTTACATCATCGCCGTCCTTAAGCGTTACACCCTTGCCAAATTCAAAAGTGGCATTTTCATCATATATCTGTGGAACGGCAAGTCTTCCAAACCTTAAATATACAGGTCCTTCCTTCTCAATAGCAGCTTTTACCGCAAATCTTGAGCTTACTGCATCACAGGGGCTTATAATTGAGATATTCGGAATTGAGCGCATAATTGCTATATCTTCAATTGCCTGATGTGATGCTCCGTCTTCACCGACCGATATTCCTGCATGGGTTGCACCGATTTTTACATTTAGGCTCGGATAGCATATTGAGTTTCTTACCATCTCAAAAGCCCTTCCGGCAGCAAAAATTGCGAATGAGCTTGCAAACACTATCTTGCCGCAACTTGCAAGACCAGCTGCTGCGCACATCATGTTTGATTCGGCTATACCCATATTAAAATGTCTATTCGGATATTTTTTCATAAAAATATCAGTTTTCGTAGATTTTGATAAGTCTGCATCCAATACAACAATTCTTTCATCTGCTCCAAATTCAGCCAAAGCTTCACCATAGGCTTGACGAGTTGCTATATTACCTGCCATAAATTGTTCACCCTCCGTTTTTGGTAGAATAAAATTCACTAAAATTTCCGTGTTTACTGTTCTTCCTTATCCAGTGATGCCAAATATGCATCTAATTCTGCCAAACCTCTTTCACATTCATCAGGTTTAGGAGCAACGCCATGCCAACCTGCCTGATTTTCCATGAAAGACACGCCTTTTCCCTTTATGGAATGAGCTACAATCATATTAGGCTTGCCTTTTTGCTTTTTCGCATTTTCAATTGCCTGCTCAATCTGGTTATAATCATGGGCATCAATGGATTGGACATACCAGCCAAAAGCAGCAAATTTATCTGCAATGGGTTCGGGATTCATAACATCGGTAATTTTACCATCTATTTGCAATCCGTTATAATCTACGAAACAGATAAGGTTATCCAGCTTATAGTGTGCAGCAGCCATAGCAGCTTCCCAAACAAGTCCTTCCTCAAGTTCGCCGTCACCCATTCCAACGAATACACGGTAATTTTTATTATCCAGTTTTGCAGCCAGAGCCATTCCAATAGCCGTGGATATTCCCTGGGCTAAAGAGCCTGTGGACATATCAACACCTGGTACGCTTTTCATGTTGGGATGGCCTTCAAGATAACTATCTGTTTTTCTGAGTGTTGTCAGATCTTCCTTCGGGAAAAACCCTCTTTCTGCAAGTGTTGAGTAAAGCACCGGCGCACAATGCCCTTTTGACATTACGAAACGATCTCTGTCAGGATTACGTGGATCCTTGGGATCTACATTCATTTCTTTAAAATATAAATAGGTCATAATATCGGTTATGGATAAAGAACCACCCGGATGACCGCTACCTGCCGAACAGGTTGCCCTCAAAATACCCTTTCGAATGTTTGTGGCTATTCTCTTCAAAGACAAAATTTCCTTTTTTTCCATATACACAATCCTTTCTACCAGAATAGTTGTAAATATCTTTAAGGATAATATTCGCTTTTTACGGTATGTAAATCAATAAAAGTATAACCTAAAAATAATGGTACGTCTAGATTTTAATTGTTTTTTAATCTCAAAAACACAAGTAAATCACGCAGCAATTTCAGCACACCGGTCAACCCGTACCTGACTTAATAGATTGTAAGCCAGACTAGCCCTTCAGATGGGATGAAAAGCCCTCTCCCAAAACTTCCCTTACATCGGTCAGCAATACAAAAGCATTTGGATCTATTCTTTTTACTTCATTTTTCACTCTGTGAATTTCTTCTTTTTTAACTACACATAGTAATATCATATACTGGTTATCTGTATACATCCCTTTTCCGTATAAACCTGTGACTCCCCTGTCGATATTCTCCATTAATGCTTTCGCAATCTTCTCTGATTCCCTTGAAATTATCATCAATGACTTTGCAAAGTTAATACCTTCAAGGAATCTGTCCAGTGTCCGTGAAGACACAAACAGCGCAACAACTGAATACAGGCCGAGCCTGAAGCTTTTGAAAACCACAGTTGCCAGCAAAACAACCAGTCCATCCAGAATCATCAAAAGCGTCCCGACAGGAACCCAGGGAAATACCTTGTTCAGCAACGAAGCAGCCATGTCGGTGCCACCTGTGGTAGCATCCTCTTTAAAAACAAATCCAAGTCCGATACCCGAAACAAAACCACCGGCCAATGCAAACAGCAAAATATCGCCCGAATTAAAATCAGGCGCTGCCATAATAAGTTCGTGGAACCGGGATGTCCATGGCTCGGTCAGATCAATAATTACTGACAGGAATACCGCTCCCAGGACTGAATTAATAATAAAGCCCTTGCCCTTAATCTTCATTCCAGCCAAAAACAGTGGAATATTCATTACAAGCATGGTAATTCCGACGGGTATTCTTTCGCTGGACACGTGGTAAATTACCGTCGCGATCCCTGAAACACCACCTGGTGCAATTTTAAAAGGAATTAGAAAAATGTTCATCGCCAAAGCAAGGATCATTGCACCAAGAAAGATTTGAAGCAATGATGTGAGCCTGTTAAGCGAAAACTTCACATATAACACCCTTTGCTAATTTGATATTTATAGTTTCGTTCAAAACGTTGGTTATCATTCCATTTATATAAAACACAGGATAATTATAACACTAAAAACTGCATCACAAAAGAAAAACCGGGTATCACCCGGTCCCTGTTTATATAAGTAGTATTTTTAACCAATTCATTAGGTTATGGTATATTATTTAATACCATATTTCTTCTTGAATCTGTCAACACGTCCACCTGTATCAACAAACTTCTGTTTACCTGTGAAGAATGGATGGCATTGTGAACAAATTTCTACACGAAGTTCCTTCTTAGTTGAACCAGTTTCAAATGTATTTCCACATGCACATCTTACGACTGCAGTCCCGTAATTTGGATGAATACCTTCTTTCACGCTTATCACCTCTCTTAGCAGCTAATTATCTATTCTACATGCACAAACATGCTCTTCTGAAAAAGTGCCGCTTGTTATTATAGCATAACACTTCCGGCATATCAAGCAAAAACATTCTTTTTGGCTGCATCAATTTATTGAACATATTATTTTTCATAGCCATGCGGATGAGCGGAATGCCATTTCCATGCCGAGCTTATTATTGTCTCAAGATTATTGAATTTCGGAGACCAGTTAAGCTCTTTCTTTATTTTTTCGGATGAAGCCACCAATATGGCAGGATCACCCGGCCGCCTGCCGGCTTTTTCCTCACGGATTGGCTTTCCTGTAACCCGTCTTGCAGCTTCAATTACTTCCTTGACTGAAAAACCCATTCCGTTCCCGAGGTTGTATACTGTGCTGTCCCCACCGTTTCTGAGGCGCTTTAACGCAAGTATATGTGCGTCTGCCAGGTCGGTTACATGTATGTAATCCCTTATACACGTACCATCGGGCGTATCATAGTCATCACCGAAAACATAAACTGCCTCCCGCTGTCCTAATGCAGCCTGAAGGATTATTGGAATAAGATGTGTTTCAGGTGAATGATCTTCACCAATTTTGCCGCTTTCATGCGCCCCTGCCGCGTTAAAATACCTCAGACAGGTATATTTTATTCCATAGGCCTTATCACACCATTTCAGCATTTTTTCAACCGCCAGTTTGGTTTCGCCATACGGATTCGTCGGTTCTGTCTTGTCGGTTTCAACAATCGGGATATTTTCAGGTTCTCCATATGTAGCAGCTGTTGATGAAAATACAATGTAAGGCACACTGTACTGTCTCATTTTTTCAAGCAATACCATAGTTGCCGCCACATTATTGTTATAATATGCAAGCGGTTCATTCACACTTTCTCCGACAAGGGAGAATGCGGCAAAATCTATTACGGCTTCTATTTCATTTTCTGAGAATACTTTATCTAAAAATGCGCCATCCCTTAAATCTCCCTGATAGAATTTTCCTCCCAGCACAGCGTCTTTATGGCCTTTCACGAGGCTGTCAACCACTACAACTTCTTCGTTTGCTTCAAGAAGCGCTGCAACTGTATGGCTTCCTATATAACCTGCTCCACCCGGAACTAAAATTGCCATTTTAAATTGCCTCCTCTCTTCCTCCGTCACCGATTTCGGATACATAAAAACTTGCGCTGTATCCAATTTTCTTTTCATATTCACTACCAACCAGCCTGATGAATTCATCAATGCTGTCACTGTGAACCAGGCTTACGGTACATCCTCCGAAACCTGCCCCGGTCATTCTGGAACCAAGAACACCTTTTATTTTTCTTGCCTCGTCAACCAATGTATCCAGTTCTTTGCCCGTTACTTCATATAAATCCCTGAGTGAATCATGGGACTGGTTCATCAGTTCCCCAAATCTTTGCAGATCGTTGCTTTTCAATGCCTTAACCGATTCAAGAACCCTGTCGTTTTCATATACAACGTGTTTTACGCGTTTTTTGATTACCTCATTTGTAAGAAGGCCTTCGTATTTCAGGAAATCCTGGACCGATACTTCCCTCAGGCATGTAATGCCGGGCAAAGCTTTCTGCAGGATGGAAAGGCCTTCTTCACACTCTGCTCTTCTTTCATTGTATTTCCCTTCGCCCAGGCTTCTTTTCTTATTGGTATTGGCAATAACCAGTTTATAATCATTCATTTTCAATGGAACCAGTTCATGGACCAAATCCCTGCAGTCCAGGAATATTGCCATATCTTTTTTCCCCATTGCAGACGCAAACTGATCCATAATCCCGCACTTTACTCCAACGTAATTATGCTCGGCTTTTTGCGATATTTTTGCCAGCTCTACCATGTCTATGTCCCTGTTTATGCCATTTGCCGCATATCCCAGGCTCACCAGGGCCAAAGCAGTGGCTATTTCAATCGCAGCCGAAGATGACAGGCCGCTTCCAAGTGGTACTTTGTCGTCGTACAGCAAATCACAACCGCACAGGGGATATCCGGCCTTTTGAAGTTCATCCGCAACACCAAGCTGGTAATTTCCCCATTTCAGAGCCTTGAACTGATCCAGATTATCCAAATCTGCATTTACCATCTGTTTCAAGTCTGTTGCGATTAAGTTTATTTTCCTGTCATTTCTTGGTCTTGCCAATACAGTTGTGCACATTGTCAAAGCAGCAGGAAAAACAAAACCCCCGTTATAATCGGTGTGTTCCCCTATCAGATTTACCCTGCCGGGAGCTTTGAATACCCTGATCCCCTCGCTGCTTCCGCCAAAATAATCAATAAAACTTTCAACCAGTGAATTATACATAACCTATACCCCCTGTTTATATTGGTATACCAACATTTTAATTCCAACACGCCATCCCCGGACTATAAGGAAGGCTTGATTCCATTTTTCGCGCAACAGGTACCAGTATCTTTATCGGTCACATTTAGAAATAAATTTCCGGTATGCAGCTCTGAGTTCTTCTGCCTTCTCTTCGGGTGCAGTAGGGTTGCAGTGGGCCCATACACCAGTTTCACTCGATGCATTGAACTTTTGTTTATCTTTTGAGCGCATCGGCGGGAAGAACTCGATATGGAAATGGTAATAGTCCTCGGTGTTTTCACTGTTTACCGGGTTCTGGTGCATGCACATCATATACGGAAAGGTGGTATCAAAAAGTGAATCCAGCATTCCTGCGGTTTCCCGGACGGCTTTTGCAAGGTTGTGTTTTTCCCGTGCGGTCATTTGAGCGAGGTTTTGCTTGTGATTCTTTGAGATAATATACACACCATAGGGATACTCAACGAAGAAGGGCAGCACAACCGAAAAGTCTTCATTTTCAAAGATTACCCTTTGCCCGAATTTTTTCTCTTCCTCTAAAAGCCGGCACATCAGGCATTCATGGTGCTTTTCATAATGCTCTCTGGATGCATCCAGTTCCAGTTCAATTTTTTTAGGTATAAAAGAATAACCATATATCTGTCCATGAGGGTGCGGCATGGTTACACCGACTACCTCTCCACGGTTTTCAAATATGAAAACGTATTTTATCTTTTCATCCTTTGAAAGCTCAATGAAACGTTGTGTCCAGAGCTCAACCAGCTTTTCCACATGTTCAACCGGAAGTTCAGGCAATGTAACTGTATGTTCAGGAGAATACAGGATAACCTCGCATTTTCCATAAGCTTTTTCAACTTTGAAAAAGTCATTGCCTACCGGGTCTGGCTCAGGCGGGTTTTGCATCAAAGCCGGGAAATCATTATCATACTTCAATACATCATAATTGTCGGGTACCTTCCCTGAACCCGGGCAAAAAGGGCACCAGTCTTTTGGCATTTGCGGCCTGTTTTGCCTGTGGGACGCAATCATCACCCAATCCTTAATAAACGGATGCCAACGTAATTCAGCCATTGAAATTCCCCCTTCGGTTAATATACTTTTTCAGCGGGGCCGGGTTTGCAGGGAAATCTTTGAGCCCCGCATTTATATGGTAAACATGTAAATATGTTTTATTACAGCTTAATTGTATTATTGCAGCTCGTAAATGTAAATGGTACAATGTTTTCGTAATATGTCTTTATGTTGTATGAGGAAATATGCTGGAAAAATACTATTTTCATCAGTCAGATCAAACCGATTTAAATGTGTACAGGTGCGGCATTGAGGAGTGCAGACCAGGATATGCCTGGGGTCCAGGAATTCGGGATCACTTTATAGTCCATTATGTGCTAAACGGTACAGGGACATTCTCGGACGGAAAAATCCAAAGGAATCTTTACCCCGGCGACGGTTTCGTAGTGTTTCCGAACTGCCTTGTTACATATACCGCAGATTCAGGCAATCCCTGGACATATTCCTGGGTAGGTTTCCAGGGGCTTAAAGCAGAACATTTCCTTAACAAGGCAGGTATATACCGGGAATCCCCTTTTTTTACCTATAAAACCGATAATAAGCTTAAAGACTGTCTTTCCGGCATGATATCCGAAGCGAGGCTGAATACGTCTTCCGAGCTTATGCTTCTGGGATATTTATATATTTTCCTGTCGCTGCTGATACAGAATAACCAGAAAACTTCGCCCGATTTGACCAAATTCGTTAACCAGGAGAAATACGTGAAAAAGGTAATTGATTTTATATCAAAAAACTATTCAGGAAAGATATCCATATCCGAAATAGCTTTTAACATCGGTCTGGACAGAAGCTACCTGTATGTGATTTTTAAAAAGATAATGAAAATGTCGCCGCAGGAATTCCTTATCAATTACAGGATCGAGCGGGCGGTTAACCTGTTGCATAACTCAAACCTTACAATAGGCGATATTTCACGCTCGGTAGGGTATGAAGATCCGCTTCAGTTTTCAAAAATATTCAAGAAAGTCAAAGGGATGTCGCCAAACCAATTCAGGCAGAAACTCATAAACAGTGAGGAATAAAACCATGTTTAAAGTTTTATTCCATTCCGAAAAGCATCTCTCCATAAGTAGGTATTGGCCAATACCTGGAATCAACCATTGTTTCAAGGTTGTCGATGTCACCACGCAGGCTCTGCATCACGGGAATAACCTTGTCCCTGTATAAAACGCCCTGGGAAGATACATCTACAGCTGAAGCAGCTTCATTTACCGCTTCCTTAAGTTTCCTTAACTTTTCTTCTGCTGATACTGCCAATGTCGATATGTTTTCCAGCAATCTTTCCTGTGTATCCAAAACTGTATGGATCCCCGTGGCTCTGACCTGGTTGATGCAGGATGCCAGTTCATGTATATAGCGGTACACCGCAGGGAGTATATCCCTCTCAACCATGTCAATGGCAGTAAGAGCCTCTATTTTTATTGTTTTATTGTAATTCTCCATTAAAATCTCATATCGGGAATAGCATTCTTTTTCTGAAAGAACACCCATCCTTGAGAACATTTTTACATTCTTTTCCAGAAGGAGTGTTTTCTTCGCATCCACAAAGTTATTCAGGTTCGGAAGGCCTCTTCTCTCAGCTTCCTTTATCCATTCTTCCGAATAGTTGTCCCCGTTAAAAATTATGCGCTTATGATTGCGGATAAACTCCTGTGTGATCTTTCTGGCTTCCTCTTCCGGGTTACTTGCAGCTTCAAGCCTGTCGGCAACTTCGGAAAGGATGTCTGCAATTGCGGAATTTATGATAAAGTTTGGTCCGGCAATTGATGCTGATGAGCCAACCATTCTGAATTCAAACTTGTTCCCGGTAAATGCAAATGGCGATGTTCTGTTTCTGTCGTTAAAATCTTTCGAGAACACCGGAAGCGCAGATGCTCCCATCTCAAGCTGGGTGGAGCAGATTGTTATTTTGGCTTCTCCTTCCCTTTCAATTTGCTCAATAATGTCGGTTAACTGGTCACCGAGGAAAATCGAAACAATTGCAGGAGGAGCTTCATGGGCGCCAAGCCGGCAGTCGTTCCCTGCATTTGCAGCAGAACTCCTTATAACATCGGCATATACGTCAACGGCTTTGATAATCGCAGCCAAGATGAGAAGGAACAAAGTATTTTTATGTGGTTCGGGACCGGGATCAAGCAAATTAATGCCGTCATCTGTGCCTATTGACCAGTTGTTATGTTTACCTGAGCCATTTACACCTGCAAAGGGTTTTTCATGCAGCAGGCATGCAAGCCCATGCTTTGCGGCAACTTTTCTCATGGTTTCCATCATCAGCTGGTTCTGATCGGCTGCCACGTTTACAACATTATAAATCGGGGCAATCTCATGCTGTGACGGTGCGGCTTCATTATGCCGTGTTTTGCCCGGTATACCCAGTTTCCACAGCTCGGTATCAAGATCCTGCATGAAATTTAACACTCTTGTTTTAATTGATGCATAATACTGATCCCCCATTTCCTGTCCTTTTGGAGGCCTTGCACCAAACAGGGTACGCCCTGTATATATCAGATCCTTTCTTTTCAAAAACAGCTCCCTGTCGATAAGAAAATATTCCTGTTCTGCGCCTACGTACGGTATAACCTTTCTGGATGTTTTATTGCCAAGGGCCCGCAATACGCGAAGGCCTTGCCTGTTCAATGCGTCCATTGACCTAAGCAGCGGAGTCTTTTTATCCAGTGCTTCGCCGCTGTATGAACAGAATGCAGTTGGTATGTATAGAGTTTTATCCTTTACAAAAGCAGGGGATGTAAAGTCCCACGCAGTATATCCGCGTGCTTCAAAAGTGGCACGGATTCCGCCGTTAGGGAATGACGATGCGTCGGATTCACCTTTTATTAATTCCTTACCTGAAAACTCCATTATAATTTTTCCGTCTTTTGATGTTGAGATGAATGAATTATGCTTTTCGGCGGTCAATCCGGTCATGGGCTGAAACCAGTGACAGTAATGCGTGGCTCCCCGCTCTATGGCCCATTCTTTCATGGCACTTGCTACAACCTCTGCCAGATTGGGATCCAGTGTCAAATTATTGTCAATAATATTCCTCAATGCGTTATATGTAGCAGTCGGGAGTTTTTCCCGCATTACCGAATCATTAAAAACATTCGAACCAAAAATTTTTGCCAGTTCAGACATTTTAACAGCCCCTTTGCCCGGATAAAAACTCTTATACACTAATGGCCACAGCGACCTATTAGATTTATACTGTGGTATAGAACTATATTTTACAGAATGTTTCTGCAAATTTCAACGTAATATCTCTTTTTTACCGTAAAATTGAATCAGCAGATCATGCTACTATTGTAAACTATTGCACGATATGATATTTTACAGCCAATTACTATAAATGTCGCCGATACGGCATATTTTTTCAATCTACCTTTTTAAATTCTATGGTCCAATGCCTTCCTGTACCGATACTGTATGCCTTCGCAAAATTACCCTGATTTATCGCCAGGGCCATTCTGTACAGGGAGTTCACATATATTACCGGCTCACTGACATATACATCCCCGAAGGATTTTCCGTATGTAACCCTGTTATTGTACACAAGCGTAGGCCCGTTCTTGATTATCACTTCAATCCTGTCCCCGTACCTGAAACCTATCTTGATAAAATCTTCCCTTTCAATATTGGTCCACAGGCTTCCAAACCTTATATCCAGAATGTCAATACAGCCTTTTATGCTGTTTTCCGTTGTTGTAACCTTGCTTAGCTCCAGTTCTATAATTTTATCGACATCAAGTTTATCGCCTATGTCTTCAAACCGAATTTTGCCTGATGCCAGTTTTGCACCGGTAAAGGCATACACATCCCTTCCGTGGAATGTGTAGGAATACTGCGAATCCGAACGCCTGTGCCTTGACTCTTCTATTTCACGGACCTCGGTTATCCCGACGTAATTTTTTATATGTGTTAACGTGCCATTGTCAGGAGTTACGATATAATGTCCTTTTTTTGTTTTTGCCACTAAACTCTTCCTGTCAGTTCCAACCCCTGGATCCACTACAGAAACAAAAACAGTTCCTTCAGGCCAGTATGTGGCAGCCTGAAATAACCTGTAAGAAGCTTCCCATGTGTTATAAGGCGTTATGTCATGGGTCAGGTCATAAATCTTCAAATCCATATCAACGTCAAGGGCAACACCGTACATTGCGGCAACTGCGCCGTCGGACAAACCAAAATCACTTTGAAATACAAGAATTTTTCTCACAAAATCACTTCCCCATTTAGCAATATCCTTTTATCCATTGTGCTGGTAAGCTTAATCTCAAGATAAGGGAGATAACCAAGCTTTCCCGGCAGGGTGACCAAAACACCTGCAAAAGCTACTTGGTAAATTCTACCTCCCATTCCGGACCGTATGACAGTTTATAACTTTCACAAAAACTGCCCTGGTTTACAGCCATTGCTATGTTCATCAATTCGTTATTATATATCATTACATCACCCTTTTTCGCAAACCCAAAGGATCTTTCAAACAGGACATTATCCGAGTATTTAACTTCTCCATTATGTTTAACGGTTACATGGATATGGTCGCCATAATTAAACCCGGCTTTAATAAAATCCACGGTAGGTATGTTTGTCCAAAGGTTTCCGAAATTGGGATCGTTTATTTCAAATATGCCTTTAGCATAATTGGTTTCAACAACAGGTATTAAAATCGGGTGTTCAACAACTTCATCCACACTGTATGAAGGTCCGACCTGCTCAAAGGTTATGATTCCGCTGGCAAGCCTTGCTGCACAGTATGCGAACAGATCCCTGCCGTGGAAAATGCTTACGTTTTCTGTTCCCTTTCCCTTAAGCCTGTTTATGGTCTCATCAATTTCTCTTATTTCAGCAATCCCAATCTTTTTCTTAATATGGGTTAAAGAACCGTTATCGGGGGATACCACATAATAGCCGTCACATGTTTTTGCAACTGCGGCCCTGCGCTTTGTCCCCACTCCGGGATCCACCACAGACACAAAAATAGTACCCTCAGGCCAGAATTTCATGGACTGATACAGCCTGTAAGAAGCACTCCACGTATCAAACTGGGGAATCTCATGGGTTCCGTCTATTATTTCCAATCCGCGGTCCACGCTTTTTACCACGCCGTACATTGCGCAAACCGCTCCTTCTTTATAGGTAAAATCGGTCTGAAATACAAGAATTGGTTTCATAATAACAGTCTCCTTTTATGTTAAACAATTTATGTAACTGAAGCAGTAATAAAAACTAAACAAAAGGATTAAAAAACCTGCTCCGGTTAATGAATACCGAAATCAGAACAGATACTGCAAAAACAAGCAATGACACCAGAATGGCAATAAAATCGCTGCGGGTCATTTTCCTTTTACTGTACCATGTCCTGTTTTTCAGCTTGCCAAACCCTCTTAAATCCATTGCATTACTGATGTATTCTATACGTTCCAGGGTTGAGAAAATTAACGGGACAATAATTAACAATGAATTTTTAAACCGGCTCATGAATTTTGCTTTCCTGGACATTTCAAGCCCTCTTGCCTGCTGAGCCTGGCTTATGTTCTGGTAGTCCCTCTGTATGTCAGGGAAATAACGCAGCGTCAGTGAGACCGCGTAGGAAACTTTGTATGGAATGCCTACTCCGTTTAAAGACGCGGCAAATTCACTCGGATCTGTGGTTAGCAGGAATATAATCCCGAAAGGAACCACTGAAGCATATTTTAAGATTTTCGTAGTCTGATACAGCAACTGCTCAAGTGTAAGGTTATAACGTCCGAAGAGTTTTAATATCTCATGCCTTGTTCCGTAAATCTCCACGCCGTACTCGGGTGAAAAAAAGAAGGTTAAAATAAAGTTGGTTGCAAGAAAAAGCAAAACGTAAATAATCATAATCCTGATTTGAGAATATTTTATTCTGGAAACCTTTAAAATAATAAATGCAAACACCATTACAGCAAGTATAAAACGTATATCATACGAATACATTACTGCAAAGGTCAACAGCAAAAAGCAAATAAGCTTAGTCAAGCCGGACAATCTATGGATTGGAGTGTCTATGACATTGTATGAAAACAGCTTAAGTTTCATTGTTCTTTCTTAGCTCCCTTTCATAATCAATAAAGCGTTGTACAAAAGATGTTCTGTCGTTTATATTTGCTTTTTCTGCAAGGAAGTAAAGCGAAGTTTCTTTTAAGTTGGCCTCTTCTATAAGCTTGGGATCGGTCAGCACGACCGACGCACTTGTATCCGCCAGTATCTTCCCGTCAGCCAGCACTATCGCCCTTGGTGTGTATTCCAGCATCAGGTGCATGTCATGGGTAATCATTATTATTGTTACACCCATTTTATTGATTTTTTCAAGGAATTTCATAATCTCGGTATAATGATAATAATCCTGGCCTGCGGTAGGCTCATCAAGAATGATTATCTTGGGCTCGAGAACCAGGATTGACGCAATTGTCACCCTTTTTTTCTGACCATAGCTTAATGCCGAAATCGGCCAGTCAATAAACGGTGACAGGCCGCATATTTCCAATACTTTTTCTACGCGTGGCCTTATTTCATCCTCGGGTACACCCCTTAACCTCAGACCCAGAGCTACTTCGTCGTATATCATGGATTTAGAAATCATCTGGTTGGGATTCTGCATCACCAGTCCGATTATTTCGGCTCTTTCCTTTATGCTTCTGTCGTCTATGTTCTCGGAATAGTAGCAGATTCTTCCGGATTCCTGCTTCTCAAAACCGCATAAAACTTTTGACAGGGTGGATTTACCTGCCCCGTTTTTGCCTACAATGGAAATCATCTCACCCTCATGTATTTTGAAACTTACATTATCCAGTATGTTCCGCTTGCCATCATAGGAAAAAATGAGATTTTCCACTGTCAGTATGGGAGATTTTTCCTGTTCCTTAACCGGTTTTTCAATGGATTTATACCATGCCTGCAAAGGTTCTATAACTTTATCCATTTTCAAAGTTTCAAGATGACTTGGAAGCATATCGCTTTTAACATTAATGCCTGCATATTTCAATGCAGTGATATATAAGGGTTCGCGGACACCAATTTCAGATAATACCGATGAAGACACCAGCTCGTCAGGAGACATGTCTGCGATAATGCGCCCTTCATTTATTACAATAATCCGATCCACATCACGGTGCAGAACGTCTTCAAGGCGGTGCTCAATAATTATGATTGTTTTATTTGTCCTTTTATGAATATCATCAATGATTTCTATTGCTGTCTTTCCTGTAGCAGGATCAAGATTCGCCAGTGGCTCATCAAACAACAGCACATCCACATCATCAACCATAACGCCTGCCAACGAGGTTCTTTGCTTCTGTCCTCCCGAAAGCTCATAAGGTGACGAGTTCAAAAGATGATCCATGTCAACCATGGCAGCTACTTCCCGAACAATACGATGCATTTCTTCAGTGGGAACATTATCATTCTCCAGTGCAAAAGCAATGTCCTCACCAACCGTCAGTCCTACAAACTGTCCGTCAGAGTCCTGAAGAACCGTCCCAACTATTTTGGAAAGTTTAAATATATCTTGTTCGGCTGCAATCAAATCTTTTATTTTCAGAATTCCTTTAATCTCGCCTTTGTATGCAAACGGTATGAGCCCATTAATGCAGTGGCCTAGTGTACTTTTACCACTTCCACTAGGCCCCACAATCAATATTTTTTCCCCGGGATATATTTTCAAGTTAATATCATATAAAGTTGGCTCGGCTTGAGTATAATACTGAAAAGAATAATCTATGAACTCAATAATAGGTTTTTCTTTCATTTCACTGCTCCAACTTCCCATGATGTATGTTTAAATTACTTCTTCGTCAAGGTACCTTTCTTCGTACGTGTTGCAGCATATGCCAACAGCAATAATGTACCGATTACGCCTGCGCTGATGGAGTTCATAACTGCTGCAATAGCTCCCTGCGCAAATACCAGGTTTACCGGTTCGGCATATATGACAATGTCGAGTACAGGAGCTAAAACAAGCCATGCAATAACATTTCCAATAACTTGAATAATGTTAAAGGTTAAAATATCTTTCCCTTTAAATTCTCCATCTTCAACTTTTGTACGCTTATATGCAAAACCGAATATAAAGCTGGCAGCGCCGCTTGCTATAACCCAGCTCCACCAGGGTGAGCCGTATTGAACAGCGTCACTGATAGCATGTCCTATAAATGCAATTAAACCACCGGCTATAGGCCCAAAAAGAGTCGCAAAGAAAGCACTTACACCGTATGCTGTCTGGAAACTCGTTTCCGGAATAGGAGACGGTACTTTAACAAACATAAACAACAGTGTAAAGATAGCTGCACCAAGGCCAATTGCGACAATTGTTTTTGTGCTTACCTCAAAATACTTTTTCATGTTTTTACTCTCCTTTTATTATGTATTGGAATTTATTATCAGGGCAGATAAGCCCGTAATAACCGAGTTTCCCGATTAACACCTGATATTTGCAATATGAAATTTTTCGTCAAATTATTGACATAAATATTATATCAAAACGCAAAGGCCTGTCAATCACTGGTACAGCGGTATCAATGAAATTTTTCACGTTCCGTTTTTTATAATTTATTCTACTATTAGTATTAACTTACAAATTCACCGTCTTTTAAGCTGATATATACCAGCCAGTATCCGGTCATATCCCCGAATTCGGAATTATTTACAGGAACCCAGCGGCAGATGTTTTCAAAGGGTTTGCCGTCGGTTTCATCTTTTGCCGGAACACCCAAAACGAAATAGTTCATGTTGTTGATATCCGAACGGTAAAATCCTGACAGCAGGTGCCTGTACTTGAATAATCCAACCAGTATTTTCGGGTTTGCAAACAAGGGTATTGTTAAATTGCATGAAAACAAGATATTGCTAAGCTTGGCTATATCATTTACCCTGTACCACGAATAGTCGTGACGGGGATTTGAAAACGGATCCATTGGTTCAAAGGATTCTTTCAGCTTTTTTTCAAGTTTTTCATCGTCGATTTTGTTTTTCAGGCTTTCAGAAACATCCTTGTCGGCCTTTTGGGCTGGCTTTGCCACCTGTATATCGGGTTCTTTTTTCTTTCCTTCAGTTTCTTTTTTTTCTTCTCTCTCCTTTCTTTCTTCCATTTCTTTTCTTTCCTCTCTTGCTTTTTTCTCTTCCCTGGCTTCCTGTGCTTTATCATGGGGAATAAGCCTCTGACGCACAGCTTCATCCCATTCTGAGCCTTTTTTACAAAAGCCTGCCAGCGGAATAAAAACTTTGTCCTTATGTTCAGACGCAATAAGAATATACTTGATTTTTTCGGGCTTAAGCTCAACGGATCTTATTGTCGCGCTGTCAAAAAACCTATGAAAGCTCCCAACCCTTGAAACAATATGAAGTTGTCCAATCCTGAAAACCCCGATATCATTGTCCTTGTCGTATATCAGGATAACTGTGTATGGTTGTGTTCCCTCTTTCAGAAACCTTACCTGGATAGACAGAGCAAGTCCTTCTCTGCCCCCTTCAAGACGGGCAAAACCGTCAGGTGACCTCTGCATGCCAAATCCTGAGTCCAACGGTTCAAGGATGATATATTTCCTGAAATAGCCTGGCCTCTCCATTAAAATACCCCCTGCCATATTTCTTCATAGATATATATGCAGGGGATTTCAAAATAAAAACGAAAAATCCATATTTTATGGATTAGCCTTTTAACATGTTTTTCCAGACATTTCTGCCACAAGATTGGAAAACGATATAAATTGTTCCACAGACAATTCCTCTCCCCTGGTTTGCTCATTCAAACCAAGCCTCGCCAGCATCTCCTTAACGGTTTGCTTGTCAATATTCAAAACCTGAGAATTGCCGACCGAATTTACCATCGTTTTCCTGCGCTGTGAGAATGCGGCCTTTACACATTCATGGAATATTTTATAATCAATTATTCTCTTCCTGTTTTCATCTGTAAGTATGATTCTTACAACGGTTGAATCAACTTCAGGTTTTGGTATGAAGCAATTCCTCGAAACATTAAACATTATTTTTGCCGCACCTGCAGCCTGTATCCCTACAGACAAAGCACCGTAATCACTTGTTTTAGGCCTGGCGGTCATCCTTTGCGCCACTTCTTTCTGGACCATCAGAACCATTCTTTCAACAGGGAAATCCCCCTCCAGAAACATCATTACAATCGGCGTAGTTACATAGTAAGGCAGATTTGAAATAACCTTCACTTTTCCCGGCCATCCGTCAATCAACCGCGCTATATCCACTTTCAAGGCATCTGCGTTTATTAACTCTATATTATTAAACTGACCCGTGGTCTCTTTCAGTGCAGGTATCAATCTTTTATCTATTTCTATCGCAATTACCTTTCCTGCTTTTTCGGCAAGGGAAACCGTCAATGCGCCTATACCCGGCCCAACTTCAATGACGAGATCATTTTCTGACAGTTCTCCTGCATCTGTTATTTTCCGTATGATGTTGGCATCTGTAAGAAAATTCTGTCCAAGTGTTTTTGTTAATCGCAAATTATACTTATCAAGAATTTCGTTGGTATTTATCACTCAGGTCACTCTCCTTAAAAGAAAAAGCACTTGGGAAAAATTGTACCGGAACAAAACTGTTCCGGTACTTAAAAACTTCGCTTTGGAAATTAACACTTACTTGGTATAATCGGTGTTTTTCCATCTGTCATCATTCTGTTCGTTAAGAATATACACCCGCACCTTTTTTGTGCCCCATTTTTTAACAGCTTCTGTTGTATCAAGATATACATCGATCAGGTTGCCTTTTACCGCGCTGCCTATATCTGCGGCAATTGCAAAACCATAGTCAGGCTCACTTCCCACTACTTCAACATAAACCTTTGTGTATAAAGGAATTACTTTTGGATCAACTGCAATAATCCCTTCTCTTGCCTTCATGCCTGTATAGCATATGCCAAACCCGGGATCTCCCGGCTTCTTGCCGGTGTCTTCATAAGATGAAGTGTAAGCAGTTGCACGCATTTCAATAACCTTTGAATATCTGACCAGATCACCACGGGAGGTTTTAAAGTTCGGAACAGTACCATACTCTACTATTTCGGTAACGGGTTCTGCAATTACCTTTTCACTCATAAATTCTCGGGAGACAATGTGACCGTCTTCATATGTCAATTTGTAATATTTTTCTAAAGTACCGTCAACTCCGGCCTGAACGACCTTTTTTTCTCCTTTGTTCATTTTCTCATTAGGAACTTCTTCTATTGCATATGGAATTTCTTCAGTTTCTGCCAGCACCTCTTCACGCACCCGTACTACTTTTATGTTCATTCCAATTCTTATCGGATCATCTAAACTCAAGCCTTCCACTTTATCCAGCGGTCCTAAGACAATTCCGTTATTTTTTATAGTCTCTCCCACAGTATCATAATAAGTCATTACTTCAGTTGTTTTCCCGTCGATGGTAATATTAACGGGTACCGCACGTTTTATTAATATTTCCTGGATGGCGTCGCTGGTAAGCTTCGTTGACAGAGGTGCACTGATGTAATCATAGGACTCAACGATAACACCCAGTTGATCAAATGCTGTTTCAATATCATTCCCCATTGTAATGACATTAAATTCATTATCGCCGTCTACAATTTTCAGCTCCTTTTTCAACCCATCAAATATTCTGTACCCTACTAATACAGATATACTCATTATAACGAGCAATACAAAAACGCTTACATGGCGTTTAAAGAACCTTACCACACCTGTAATAACAGTTCCTCGCCGGGGCAGGATGCGCTTTGCATTAAGCTTTCCCATTATCAACTTCCTTTCATTATACCTGTAAGACATATTTACTTCGCCATGTCTTACAGATTGATCCTCCTCTTAATCCGGAACAGCAGGTATTTTTTCTGTATTTCTGCCACTGAACCGGACAAAGGTTTTCTCGTAATAAGGGCATTTTCTGGGATTATACTTGCCTCACATTACCTCCCCTGGTAATCCTAAGCCATATAATGATAAACCATTACCCATGATTTGTCAAATTTTTTTACATTTTATGGTATCCGAGACTAAATCATTTATCCCCCGCTTTCACCTGTTGAAGAGTCCTTATCTGTTTTTAGCCCCTGGGGCTCAGATTTTTCAACAGGTTCAGATGTTACAGAAGTAATAACCCATTGGTCAAGCTTGTCATTATATGTAAAATCTAATTCAATAATATTTTCCCCATGCTGTAAATATTCATTGACAGCCCTTTCGGTCAATTTTACCTGGACACGGATAACAGCCTTCATATTAAAATCAGGCGTCTGATAAGGAATAATTTCAATTGAAGGCTCATTACTTTCGTTAATTAATACCGGTTGTATATCTTCTACATTCTGTACAAAATAGTTGGTAAACATACGCGGTGTCCAGTTATTTCCCCAGAAACTGCATAGCGGTGATGATTTTAGAAATGCTTTGTCAAAGTCTCTTTCAGATATGGAATTTATCCATTCATATGCTTCTGTTTCAATGGGTTCCGGATTTATATGTGCCTTCAGATCAAGGATAAATTGCTTTTGCTCGTCAATAACAAGCTGTTTCTCATTGTTATTTTCCTCAAGTTCACTGACTTTCTCATGAAGAGTTTCAATTTGTCCTCTCATTTCTTCTACCTGCCGGGACAGCTTGCTGTTTTCCTCACTTAGATTCATGTTTATGCGGCTTAAAGCGTCAATACTGGCCTGGTTTGATTCTCTTAATGTTACAAGGCTTTCCCTGTCCCACAAAAGATAATTAAGGGCAATAAAAACAAAAATAATTAACAGAGAAGTAACAATTACAACAAAACGTTTCATATCCCATCCTCCTGTTGATTAAACCGAACTTTACAAACAGGGGTGCTTTTACTAAAGATCAAGCCCGAATAATCTATTTGCATTTAGAGCTGTTGCTTCGGCAATAGTATCAAAATCAGCATTGCGTATTTCCGAAATCTTCTGAATTATCTCGTTAAGATATCCCGAATGGTTACGACTGCCCCTATGGGGAACCGGGGCCATATAAGGGCTGTCGGTTTCTACAAGGAGCCTGTCAATTGGTACATATCCTGCAACTTCGACCGGTTTTTTCGCATTTTTAAAAGTGACAGCCCCCCCCAATGATATATAAAAGCCCATGTCAAGTACTTCTTTTGCCAGCTCAACACTTCCTGAAAAACAATGAAAAACCCCGCCTGCATCGTAACCTTTTTCACTCCTGATAATATCCAGGGTGTCTTTGTGTGCTTCCCTGTCATGGATAATCAAAGGCAGCTTTAATTCCAGAGCCAGCTGAATATGTGCGGCAAAACATTGCTTTTGCACATCAGGCGGTGAAAAATTATAGTGGTAATCCAGACCTATTTCACCAACAGCTACAACTTTTCTGAATGATGCCAATTCACGAATTATTTCAATGGCTTTCTCAGAAAACTCATCCGCATCATGGGGATGTATTCCCACCGCGCAATATAGAAAATCATGCCTTTTGGAAAGTTCTATGCATTTACGGGCGGAATCCAGATTGCTTGCCGGATTCACAACCCGTACCACACCTTGCCGCTGTATTAATTCAAATACCTCATCCCTGTCTGTATCAAACTGTTCATCATCATAGTGAGCATGGGAATCAACTATCATAATATCCTCTACTTTTCTTACATGGTATTTTTGACTGTATTTAGTATACCGGTTATTATTTTTCTTTTAGCTTAATTTGCTCCCAACAGGAATGTCGCCGTCGACAGTGGCCAATACAAGTTTATCTCCGTTGCTTGCAGCCAGAATCATTCCCTGGGACTCAATCCCCATTAATTTTGCGGGTTTTAGGTTTGCTATCATGATCACCTTTTTGCCTATAAGGTCCTCGGGTTTATAATATTTTGCAATGCCCGAAACAACCTGGCGGGTTTCAATTCCAATATCCAGCTGCAATTTAAGGAGTTTATCCGATTTATTAACCTTTTCACAGGCAATTACTTTAGCAACCCTTAAATCAATTTTTGCAAAATCATCTATCTGGATTTGAGGAAGTATCCCCGGAAGGTTATCCGTTGCTTCATTGTTTTTGGTGTTATTCATCTTTGCGAGCTCAGCCATTTCCTTTTCAAGATCTATCCTTGGGAACAGAGGCTCTTTTTCCTCCACGGCTTTGTCTGATGCATATACACCCCAAGTTTTGGCGCTTTCCCAGCTTCTCATGTCTTCGGAAATCCCAAACTGGTCCCATATTTTTTGCGGTGTTTCGGGCATAAACGGCTGGATCAAAATAGAAATTACCCGTATGCTCTCTGTAAGATTGTATAAAACCTGAGCCAACCTGGGCTTGTTATTTTCATCCCTGGCAAGTATCCACGGGGTGGTTTCATCTATATACTTGTTAGTCCTGGATATTGTCTTCCAGATTTCCTGAAGCGCAGTACTGAACTGCAACTGGTCCAAAAGCCTCTCCACAGCTTCGGGTGTGTTTCTGACAGTTTGTATCAGGTCATCATCCATATCATCTTTCTGTCTGTTTTCCGGAATAACGCCATTGAAATATTTTCTGATCATCGCGGCAGTTCTGCTGACCAGGTTACCCAAATCATTCGCAAGATCCGAATTTATACGGTTTATTAAAGCTTCATTTGAGAACACGCCATCCGATCCAAACGGAACTTCCCTGAGCAGGAAATACCTTATTGCATCGAGGCCGTATTTTTCAACAAGGACAACGGGATCAACCACATTCCCTTTTGATTTGGACATTTTCCCGCCCTCCAGGATAAGCCATCCATGGCCGTAAACCTGTTTGGGCAGCGGCAAATCAAGAGCCATAAGCATGGCAGGCCATATAATGGTATGGAATCGTACAATTTCCTTACCCACCAGATGAACATCCGCAGGCCAGTAGCGCCTGAATTTCTCATCATCATCCGACAGGTAACCTAACGCTGTAATATAATTTGAAAGAGCATCAATCCATACATAAATTACATGTTTATCATCAAATGTCACCGGAACACCCCAGCTGAAAGATGTCCTGGATACGCACAGATCCTCAAGCCCGGGTTTTATGAAATTGTTTATCATTTCATTTTTTCTTGATACGGGCTGAATAAAATCCGGGTTTTCTTCATAGAATTTTATGAGCCGTTCCTGATACTTCGAAAGCCTGAAGAAGTAGCTTTCTTCCTTTGTTAGCTCAACACTGCGGCCACAGTCCGGGCATTTTCCGTCCTTAAGCTGGGTTTCGGTCCAGAAGGATTCACATGGGGTACAGTACCATCCTTCATACTCGCTTTTATAGATATCTCCCTTATCATACAGCTTTTTAAAAATTTTCTGCACAGCCTTTACATGTTCTTCATCAGTTGTACGGATAAATTTATCATTTGTAATTTTCATTAATTTCCATAATTTCTTTATTCCATCGACAATGTTGTCAACATATTCCTTCGGTGATACGCCTTCTTCTTTTGCAATCCTTTCAATTTTCTGCCCGTGTTCGTCAGTACCTGTAAGAAACATTACATCGTATCCCTGAAGCCTTTTATACCTGGCCATTACATCTGCGGCTACAGTTGTATAGGAATGGCCTATATGAAGCTTTCCGCTTGGATAATAAATTGGTGTTGTAATATAATACGTTTTTTGATTTGATTTATAATTCTTACCTTCCACTTCAAATCCTCCAATTATTCTCCATCTGAAATACCAACCACCTGCAAAGGGTGGGACGGGTCAGTCCTTGACCCTGATATAAACTATCTTTTATGTATTTATACTATATTAATCCGTTATTTTTTTCAAGACAAGGATTTATAGCAGATAGCGCCAATTACCTGCTCGGATTGGAAAGACTGTACGGATATTATATAATCCAACCCTGCAGTGGCTTTATGCAAACCTGACAGCCAGCCAATTATATATTGAAGTTATTACCAATATGCTTTATCCTTATACTTGATGGCTCGCGGATATTTATTGTTCCAAAAAAGCTACGGTATAAAATATTAATAAGTACGAATTTTCAGGTGATTGCTATGATAAAGGTTGCAATAGGACAGGACAGTCATAGGTTTGATTTCGGGAACCCGGATAAAAAGCTTGTTCTCGGCGGGGTTGCTTTTGACGGCCCGGCTCTTAGCGGGAACAGTGATGCTGATGTGGTTCTTCATGCACTTACCAACGCAATATCGGGCATAACAGGTGTTAACATACTGGGCGGAACAGCGGATAAACTATGTCTGGAAGAGGGAATTACCGACAGCAGTGTTTATGTCAGGGAAGCTTTAAAGCATTTTACCGGCAAAATATGCCACGTTTCATTTTCAATAGAATGCCTGAAACCAAAAATAACCCCAAAAATACCTGACATGAAAAGAAGTATTGCAAATTTGCTTAATATAAGTGAAAAAGATATCGGGATCACGGCTACCACCGGGGAAGGTCTTACCGATTTTGGGAAAGGCCTTGGTATTCAGTGCTTCTGCATACTTACAGCATCTGAAGCGTAAATACCGGGCAGAATGTATCTGTTTAGCGCAGCAACAGGCAGTGTAAAATTCTCCCTGGTGAAATGTGAATTAAAACCTGCGATTTCAGACCATGCTATTTAATAATAAACAAGAGGTGAAGAAAATGCTGAAAATAGAGCACCTGACGAAGAAATACGGCGATAAAACAGCTGTTGATGATTTGTCCCTGCACATTAAAAAAGGGATGATCTATGGTTTCATTGGTCATAACGGAGCGGGAAAAACAACCACCATTAAGTCATGCTGCGGGATTCTTCAATTTGAAGGCGGCAATATCTATATCGACGGCATATCGATAAAAGAAGACCCGCTTGCCTGTAAACGCAAATTGGCATATATCCCTGATAACTCTTATTTGTATGAATTTCTTCCGGGTATCAAGTATTTAAATTTTGTTGCGGATATTTTTAACGTACCGAAAACTGAACGGGAAGAAAGAATCAAGAAATATGCCGATTTGTTTGAACTTACAGAAGACCTTGCACAGCCTATTTCATCATACTCCCGCGGTATGAAGCAGAAGCTGGTCATAATATCGGCATTAATCCATGACCCAAAACTGGTGATCATGGATGAGCCATTTGTCGGCCTTGACCCGAAAGCCACACATTATTTGAAAAACATAATGCGTGAAATCTGCAATAACGGCGGAGCAATATTCTTTTCCACCCATGTTCTTGAAGTGGCGGAAAAGCTTTGTGATGAAGTAGCAATAATAAAGAACGGAAAACTTGTAATATCCGGCAGCATGGAAGAAGTTAAGGGCAACCATTCCCTTGAGGGTATCTTTCTTGAACTGGAGGGAGAATAGAATATGCTGAAAGCGTTAATCAGAACACGCCTTAATGCTTTATACAGCTCTTTTTTCTACAATTCAAGGTTTAAAAAGAATCGTAACAAGGCTTTTAAAATCGTTGTTGCACTATTCGCCCTCTATGTCATTGTAAGTTTCTTATTTATGTTTGGCGGGTTCTTTTACAATATTTGCCGGCCAATGGCCGACTCGGGATTTGCCTGGTTATATTTCAGCATTGCAGCTATTATGGCTGTTGCCCTTTGCTTTGTTGGCAGTGTCTTTTTAACAAAAGCACAATTATATGATGCCCAGGACAATGACCTTCTGATGAGCATGCCAATACCACCTGGATACATTCTGCTAAGCAGAATTATAGTGCTTCTTGTTTTGAATTATATTTTCGAGATGTCTGTATTGGTTCCTGCAGGTATTGTCTACTGTATGAACTATACCCCAACGGCCACAGGTATCATTGTCTTTATAGTTGAATTATTGATTCTGCCTCTTATTCCGCTGACGCTGTCATGTATTTTCGGATGGCTGCTTGCTGTTATAAGTGAAAAGGTACGTAATAAATCATTTATTACAACTGTTATGTCTTTGGTCTTTCTGGGTTTATATTTGTACTTCTTCAGCCGGATAAATTATTTTTTGCAGGCTTTAATACAAAATATTCACTCCATCGGCTCCAAAATTCAAAGCCTGGCATTTCCTGTATACCACTTTGGGCTTGCAATCAGCGGGAAAAATATGTTAAGCCTGATATTGTTCCTTTCAGGCGCCATAATTCCCTTTGCCATAGTTTACGCTTTACTGGCACATAATTTTATTAAGATTGCCACAACCAAAAAGGGATTGACCAGAAAAAAATACAAAGAGCAGCCTCTGAAAGTAGGCAGTGTCAAATTGGCGCTGCTGAAAAAGGAGCTTAGGCGTTTTGCATCCAGCCCGATGTATATTCTGAATGCTTCTCTGGGTGCGGTATTTACACTGGCATTTGCCGTGGCAATGATTATCTATCGGGGTATACCGGACTTTATAGTTGAAGACTTCCCTCAGATTGTGGAGTATGCTAATCCGCTGATAATAACAATGCTCTGCTTTTTAACATCAACCAACTTTATATCCGCCCCGTCCATATCACTGGAGGGTAAAAACCTGTGGATTTTACAGTCATTCCCCGTAGACGGCGGCGATGTCCTGCTTGCAAAAGCAAAAATGCATATGGTGGTATGCCTGCCGCCGGTATTTTTAGCATCGCTGTCCTGCATATTCACAATTAAACTGTCATTTGCTCAAATACTCCTGACTCTTTTATTACCTGCTCTTGTTACTGTGTTCTGCGCACTGTTCGGAGTGGTTATCAACCTGCACTTTCCTAAATTTGACTGGGTAAATGAAACCGTGGTTGTAAAACAAAGCATGAGTTCGGGTATAGCGATGCTGGCATCCATGGCTGTAATTGCAGTACCCGCGATACTGTATGTCTCATTATTTACACAAAAAATATCCACAGATCTGTATATGTTCATTTGTGCAATTATACTTATTGCATTGTGCCTGTGGATGTACAGGTATCTTAAAACAAAGGGAAGTGCAATTTTCGCTTTTCTTGGTCAATAAGAAAGAGTACCTCACGGTACTCTTTCTTACTTCAACCCTGTTCCTGTTCTTTAATCCGGTAGCCTAGAACTGCCAACCCATCGCTTAAATGCACGTTCTCAATCACAACGTTATGAGAAAGTTTTAAATCCTGAGGAGAGAAGTTCCAAATCCCTTTAACACCGAGATCGGCAACCTTTTCTGCTACTTCTGCCGTAGAATGGCTTGGAACCGTAAGAATTGCTATATCCACCACATTATTTTTCATAAATTCCTCAAGCCTGTCCATATGCATTATTTCCATACCGTTAATATATTGACCTACACGGTTTGGATTTATGTCAAAGATACCAATTAAATCAAAACCGCGCTTTTTGAAATTTTCATAATTGGCAAGAGCATTTCCCATATTTCCTGCACCGATTATTATTGTTGTAAAACGCCTGTCCACGCCAAGTATTTTGCCAATCTCTTTATATAAAGATTCTACATTATAACCGTAGCCCTGTTGTCCAAACCCCCCAAAACAATTTAAATCCTGGCGGATTTGCGAAGCGGTAATTCCCATTCTTTGGCTAAGCTCTTTAGAAGATATTCTTTTTATATCCACTCTCAACAGATCGGACAAATATCTATAATATCTGGGAAGCCTTCTAATAACGGCCATGGAGATTTTTTTAGCCATACTTTACTCCTCCTGTTAATTAATTCAAATCATTATGTTATACGGCCGCAAATGCTTTCCTATAAAGATATGCCAGCCACAGAACATAAATGTATATAACTGTAAATGTCTGGATACATTATAGCATCTTTGTGATTTTTTTGTCAAGCTTTGATATAAGAGAGGGCACTCCCTATTATGCATACAGGTGCCAAGATATCAAACATCACTGTTCTCTGTTCTTACATCAATCCCCACGCTTTTCAGGTATAATTTCAAATCCGTTATTTTCACTTCGCCAAAGTGGAACAACGAAGCGGCCAATACCGCTCCAGCCTTTCCAATGGTCAAGGCATCCCTGAAATGTTCCAGCTTTCCGGCTCCACCCGAAGCTATTACGGGTATGTTTACAGCTTCAGCCACTTTGCGCGTTAAATCAATGTCATATCCTTTTTTTGTGCCATCCATGTCCATACTTGTAAGAAGTATTTCTCCTGCACCCAACTGCTCAAGCTTCATTGCCCATTCTATTACATCAAGACCGGTGTTAACCTTGCCGCCGTTGATATATACATCCCATCCGGAGCCATTCTCTCTTTTTTTCGCATCTACAGCCGCTATGACACATTTTCTCCCAAAATTCATTGATATGTCGGAAATAAGCCCAGGATTTTTTATTGCGGCAGAATTAACGGCAATCTTGTCCGCCCCTGACAATAGAACCCGCCTGACATCGTCCACAGTGCGGATACCACCCCCAACAATCAATGGTATTTGCACCTTTTCGGCTATGCGGGATATCATATCCGTAACAATGCTTCTGTTATCAGTTGTTGCCGTAATGTCAAGAAAAACAAGCTCATCGGCTCCTGCCCTGGAATAGGCTACTGCACATTCCACAGGATCACCGGCATCAATAAGGTTTACGAAGTTAACCCCTTTAACAACTCGTCCGTTATGAACATCCAGACAGGGAATAACCCTCTTTATCGACATATTATCAACTCCATTCATCGAAGCATGTGGTCGGTTTTCTGCTCCTTTTTATTATTCCCGGGAGCAGATGGCATTTCTTCTGCTTCCTTTTTTAGTCCGGTAAAGAAGGAGGCAGTCCTCCCGAGCTTCCTAATAGACGTTTTGGGTTTCTCTGAAGCTTCTCCAGACGTTCTCAAAGAAACTGTCTTCATCGGGAATCGGTCTTACCTGCCTCCAGTTAAAAGTACAGACTCCTGTTTTATCAAACCCGGCTATCTGTACAACATTACCGCTTGTGCCGTCATCCAGGCTGAATCTAAACATTTCAGGGAGATTATCAATCAGCTTTCCGTCCGGTGCATAGTACAGAGCAGAACCCCTGCTTTTACCCCGGTGATTTATGTAATCCTTAATTGCACATAAATATACATACTGGCTTACAAGTGTATCATAGAGTATAAATACATTCCCAAGCTCACGTCTGTCTTTTACCCGAACTACTTCAGTAAAACTATCGAGCATGTTTTTTACAAAATGAATGTATTCTTCAATCTTGTTAATATCGCGTATAGCAGCAGCAACTTCACTCATTTTTTTACGGATATTGCCAAGCAGCTCATTTGCATTGGTGCTGCCTTTACAAACAGTTTCGGCAATTTTAACTGTTTCCTCAACCTGCCCCCTGCTAATTTCCGCAAAAACATTGCTGTCCAATGGATTCCCTGCGCACCTGGATGCAATGAACCTGGCAGCCCTTGCGGCTCCAACCTGCCCCGCGTTTAATGCACTGCCTCCTGGCCTGTATACACCATGGGTTGCAGCTACTTCTCCAACAGCAAAAAATCCTTCAATATTGGTCTGCCACCACAGGTCAACATCGAGCCCTCCATTGTTGTGCTGGGCACAAAGCGCTATTTCAAGCGGTTCTTTGGATAAATCAATACCATGAGTTTTATAAAACTCAACAGCCGGGGCATTCATATGCAGAAGCCTTTCTATCGGAGTTCCAAAAAGAGCCCCTGCTTTCTCCAGATATTTATACGCTTCTTCACTCAATACCGAGAAATCCATATTCTCAACAGGGTTTCTTGTGAAATCAAGAAAAACACGCCTGTTTTTGATATATAATTCTATATATACCAGGATATCGATAATCGATGATCCGTTCTCCACCTTTCTCACATCAAAAGGCCATTGGTATCCTTTCATGAATGTCTTTGTCAGAAGTTCGCCTTCAGACTCAAAGAATTCCTTCAGGAATTCTTTTCTGTCCGAACCGTCCTGTTCGGTGGATACGAAACAGGGCAAACACTGCATATATGTACCCGATACATTCCATCTTGGATTTATTGACGACAGGCCATACTGCCATTCGGTAAGATTCTTGCCTTTAACTCCTGCCAAAAATGCAATTCCCGTTGAACCATGGTGGTTAAACGGATATACCGAATCTGCATACATACCTGCAGGACCACCGGTTGCATAAATTATGTTTTTGCAGCAAAAGGCGGTAAATGTTGGCTTCTTATCACCGTTCGCTTCCAGGTTAAGGCATAACAGGCCTATAACCCGGTCATTTTCCTTAAGGATTTTAACTGCAAGGCAGTGATCGAAAATGGCTATATTTTTAGAATAAACCTCCCGCTCCAAGGCTTCAGTCATCAGTTTTGATGTTAGCGGTCCAGCGGAGGTAGCCCTTTTGCGTGGATCATGATCTGTCTTGTAACCGATAAATTCCCCATACCTGTTCACCGGGAACGGAACACCGATGTCCACGAGCTTCATAAAACACTGCACAGACAATGCGGCTTCAATTAACGCATGATCACCGTCAACGCATTGCCCCTGGAATAATGTTTTTGCCATCTCCCTTACCGAGTCGGATTCGGAGCCTTCAACTGAAAGCTTGTAATATGTTTGCTTGTCCGAACCGGTATTCCTGGATGTTCCGGCAAGTATGTCCTCCGTTACTATTGCAATATTTTTCTGACCATAGTTATAAAGCTTGTCTGCAGCGCTTAATCCCGCAGCACCGCTTCCTACAATAACTGTATTATATGAATATACCGGAATTTCATAATCCCCGATTGATAATCTATAAGCACTCACAGAACTATCCTCCGTAGCATCAGTATTTTTACAGGCGCTGGATATGGAACCCACCGTCAACATAAATGCACTGTCCCGTGGTATACCGGAACTTAGCGGAACACAAAGCCGATACGGCAAGCCCGACATCTTCAGGCGTTCCCCATCTTTTTATCGGGCATATTCCCTGTTCAAACAGCCTGTCGTACTTTTCCTTTACTGCGGATGTCATGTCTGTTTCAATTATTCCCGGGCGGATTTCATACACGTAAATATTTTCAGATGCCAACCTGTCGGCGAAGAGTTTTGTAATCATTGATATGCCAGCCTTTGAAACACAGTATTCCCCTCTGTTTGTAGAAGAAACATCAGCTGAAATGGAAGATACATTAACTATAATGCCGCGAATTCCGTCAATGGGTTCCTGCTTTATCATTTTATTTGCTGCGTACTGGGTCATAAACATTGTGCCTTTGGTATTTGTGTCCATAACATAATCATAGCTTTCTTCGGTCATATTCAATATGTCTGTGCGCTGTTTCGGGGCAACTCCTGCATTATTGACAAGTACATCTATTCTTCCGTATTTTTCAATGGTTTTATCAATGCATCTCATTCTGTCTTTTTTATTTGCTATATTACCCTGGATATATAAATAGTCAATGTCGTTTTCGGCCAGTTCCTCAAGAGTTGCCTGATGGGTTTCTTCCGGGCTTGCTGCCATAATAACCACAGAGAAACCATCCAATCCCAGCTGTTTGACAATTCCAAGTCCGATTCCGCGGCTACCTCCGGTAACAATTGCTGTCTTTTTCATTAAGCTATCCTTCCTTTCCCAGCTCAAGGCACAAACCATAAAAGGTCGGAATTGAGCAAGACTTCTGTATAGTTAATATTTGAATATAATATAACATAAGTATCACGGCAATCAAAGGGGAAAGCAATCATGGATTTCATCTGACCATTTTTAAGATGCTGACGAAACATCCCTGTGCTTACTCTTCCTTGTCTTTTTTTATTGTAATATAATTAATATAAATATGCTTTTACACTATGGTTAAAATGGAGTAATTGATTATGAAGGTATGCTTTTATGGAAATACAGGCCATGCTTTAACCGCCCTTATGGCAAAAGATGCACTGCCAAATCTTGATTACAGTGCGTGCTGCCCAAGCTTCCCTGAAGAAAAACTGGATAAACTTCATAATGCAGCTTATAAAAAAGGGACTACCCTTTTACAATATTCCAGCCTTGATGAAATGCTTCATACGGAAAAGCCCGATATTCTCGTCGTTGACAATATTTTTGCCGAACGCTACCCTGTTCTGAAAAAAGCACTTTCAGCAGGAATACATGTTTATGCAGACAAACCCATCGCAACAAACCTTTCTGATCTTATGGATCTTTATAATACAGCAAAACAAACAGGAAGCGTTCTGTGGGCTATGCATACTACACGGTATGATCCCCATTTCTGTACCGCAATGCATCTTATACAAAGCGGGGCAATAGGAAAAGTCAGAATGGTTAACTGCCAAAAATCATACCGCCTGGGAACAAGGCCGGATTTTTACAGGGAACGGAAAACTTATGGCGGCACAATCCTTTGGGTTTCCATTCATGCTATTGATATGATTCGCATGGTAACAGGCAAGGAATGCCTTTCTGTTTATTCTGCCCAATCATCTGCTGATAACTTTGGCAACGGTGAAATGGAGATCATCACAACCTCGGCATTCGAGCTTGAGGATGACATTCTTGCAACAGTTTCGACTGATTACTACCGCCCGTCAAACGCACATTCGCATGATGATGACAGGCTCAGGGTGGTGGGCACAGAAGGCATTATTGAAGTAGCCCGCCGTGACGGAGAACACGAGGTAAGAATTATAAACAGTTCAAATAATGGTTTTACTCCTGTGGAACAATTAAAACCTCCACTGATATTTGAAGATTTTGTTCATACCATTGAAGGCCACGGTTCCGGCATATTCAGCATGCGGGAAACATTTCTGAATGCTTATACTGCAATCCATTCCCAGGAATCTGCCGACAAAAAAGCCGTAATGCATTTGAAGCACCCTGTTGAATTCTGAAACATGGGATAAACCAGGGGGAGACGGTTCACCGTCCCCCTGGTATACGACTATTTTATAAATTCAGCATTTTCACGAAAGCTTCTATTATGCCTGTGTCATTTATACCGGCACCGAACAGTGCATCCCTCATTACTTCTATGTCTTCAGGTGTTACCTTGTCGCCGGGGTCCTCTTTTTCATGATCGCATTTGTTTCTCAGCAATCTGATATCTTCAAGTTTGTTTCTGAAGACAGGGGTATAAATATCCCTGAATTTATTTCTTAAAGTGATATCACTTTCAAATACGTACCTGCATTGATTCATTACATACCTCAAATTCCCGATGTAAATGCTGTCCCACTCGGTCAGATGCCTTGTTTCATTGTCCTTCGTAAGTAAAATATTGGAATTTTGAATTATCGGCATGCTTTTCAGTTTAGAAAGCACCATTTTGTTAATCAGGCTTTCCAGCACCTTTCCGTACAGAACCCCTACCGGAGACTGGTCGTTATCTGTTCCCCTGTAAACTTCAAACAAAAGCTCTGCTTCAATTATCATTCTCTGATGCTCTGTTCCGACTGACGCCCATACATTTGAACTGATACGTCCTTCGAGGGTGCTGACCGTTTCGGCCTCAGATATATTCAATGCCATGTATTGCTGAAAAACATCCTTTACGTATTCATTGTACTCTTTTTTATCTCTGCGGCTTAATGCTTCGGCGTTAAATTTTTTAATCCTGGAGTCTTCTGCAATAAACTTTGTAAACAGTTGTTTATTCTGCTTTAACAGGATTTCAATTGTTTCTCTGTGAATGTTTATTGCATCTTCCTTAAATTTGTTGGATTCGGTAAGAATCTTGTTCTGCTCCCTCAGTACGTCTTCTTTTGATTCGTCATCGGTTACCGCTATATTTTTTGCAAAGTAGCAAAAGGCCATTGACCTGAACTGGCCGTTCCTGTTCAATATCTTCCTGTCAATGCCAATTTCCACTTCCGATGACCAGTCCTGTCCAATTCCGGCATAATCCCCCATTGCAATGGCTTTATACAAACACTTCTCCCTGTCCGATGACACATTCCACTGGGATTCAAGAATGCTGGCCCCGTCTGACACAACTCTTTTTAAAAATTCTTCTTCACTTACCCGTTCACCCTTTTCCTCCAGTTCATTCATCACCTTGCAGCATGACCTGAGGATTCCGGGAAATCCGCCGGACGCTTTCCTGATTATGGCATACTTCTCATTTGCCGGGTTCATATTGCTTTTTATAAGATAGCTGTCAATTTCCTCATCGGTGAACAGTTCCAGTGTCTCATTTTCAAAAATACCCGGAAAGCCCGACTCGTAGCATTCCTTTGAAATTGACTTCAAGGGTTTTTTGCTCGTTACTATGTATCTTATATTGCACTTTATATCATTTGCCTTGGATGTAAGATACTTAAAGCTTTCCTTGGCAATTTGGCGCTTTTCGGCCGTTTTATCCTTATCGCCGATTGACTTTGTCATTTTGTCTATGTCGTCAATAATTATCGTGGTTGTTATGTTCTTCCTGTTAAGAAAATATAAAAGCCGGTTCAGCAAATTTTTAAGCTCAAAGATCCTTTTAGCCTTGAAAACTCCATCCTCCCCGTTGAAAATTTCTTCGCTTTCAGCTTTTATTTCGTCACTCATGAAGGCGCTTAACTGAATGTTTTCATAGAAAGCCTGATGAAGATTGAGAAAGAAATCTTCAAAGCTTGCCGGTTCAGGATTGTTAATCAGAACCACAAGATTGTTTTTGTAATCCTCTATAAGCTTTTTTTGTGTTTCTTCAAAGTATATGTAATTAATCAGTGAAGACTTGCCCATCCCGTCATCTGCTATTATTGCAATACAATTCCTCTTGCCGCTGAACACCTTATCCTTTATTCTCCATATGATATCCTCCCTGCCTACAAAATCTTCGGGCCGCCCGACAGGGTAACGTTTGTCACACAATCTGCTGCTAGTCAAGTGTATTTTCCTCCTTGCTTGTTTCTGCTTTAATATCTTCATTGTAAACGTCCATAACTCTCTGTACAGGCCAGGCTTTTCTCAGCCATCGCCTCCAGAGCTCCACCGAAACCCGGAATCCCCCTCTTGTTTCAGCCAGAATATTCATTTTCAGCATATTGTTAACTGCACTTGTAACACGGGTTTTATACAACAGGCTGTTAAGCCCGTACTTGTTTTCTATTTCCTCTGTTTTATAATACAGCTTTTTCAATGTAATATAGTCGTTGTAATAAACCAGTTCTTCTGCTATTGCAGCAAGCACAACTTTTTCTGTAACATCGGACAGCGATTCCCACATATTTTCATAATTGCCGTACTGATTTACTTCAAGGGCAATCTTTGCTGCAATTTCTATATCAGAAGGGTATACGGTGTATCTTTTCTCATTGTTCAGTATGCTTATAACCTTTTTGCATATTATTGAAGTATAATAGGCGTGTCCATTGGTCAGCATAAAAATTCTTTCCAATGTATCGGGCAAGTAATGCAGAATTCCTTCATACGGTTTCTGCACCATTTCGTATATTTCTGATTTTTCATGGAAGCCTATTTCAACGGGCTGGGATGTATCTGATATTGACAGTGCCTTATCTACAAGCATATTTATCAGATACCCTCCTCCGGCGATAATTATTTTTATCCGCCGGGAATGCTGCATCTGGCTCCTTATGGTCTTAAACAAATCGGGTGAATATTTGCCCTGCTGTACGCCCAATATGATTGACTCGAACTCGTCAATCAGCAAAAGCAAGTCTTTGTCATTAAGTTTTCTTTCCACTTCCCTGAAAAACCGTGTCAGCCGGAGCAGCGGATTACGGTCAAATTCATCAAAAGGAGGTACTTCAATGTCAATTCCGTGAGCAGCAAGCTCATCTGCTATCTCGCAGACAAACATGTCGTAAACCAGCTCTGCGGTATCGTTGGCAGGATACATTTCACCGTCACAGTAGACAGGTATAAAACTGTCATTGAAATTATTACGTATATAGTACAGGAGCGAGCTTTTTCCAATTCTCCTGAGCCCGTATACAATGAAAGTTGTGTTTCCGATGCCGTCGGAAAGCCCTTCCTTTATTGTGTGTAAAATATCTTTTCTTCCGAAAAAACCTTTTTTATCGGTTATGGGAGTCAGGACGAACATATCCCGGATAGGCCTGAAATCGTCTGTGGAAGATGGTAGGATTTCAAATGTTTCATTAAAGGATATGGTCTGTTTGTCCTCATTCCCCACACGGATATTAGCTATAACCAGGTATTCTCCTTCTTCGGAAAGCTCAGCATCAATTCTGGCAGGTACTTTCTCTTTCTCGCGTATGGTTTCAAAAAACAGCTCCTTCGAAAAAACAACGTTTTCATTCCTGACAATTTTAAAATCAACACTTACATCAAATGCTGCCGCTTCACCCGAATTTACAATCATAAACTGGAGAGCGTCGTTTATGCGTATTTTCCTGTCAACGTTCAAAAACACTGATTTAATGTCAGGCATTTTTACAAGCTGCCTGTTTTCTTTCAGAAGCAAATCATCCACACTGCTGATAAACTGATGCAATAGCCCTTTGTACGGGTTATTGACCTTGCTTGAAATTGTTTCGCCAAAATCCACTGTGTTCAGCGACAGCTGCGAGAGTATCTTTTTCTTCTCGGCAATATCCGACGTTTCATAGTAATGTTTTGCCTTAACGATAAACTGCTGTATGGCATTAAATATCTCGTCATATACCTGGGTATACATCGGGCCTATTTTTGGTATGTGCCTGTAATTAAACGCTCTGAAAAGTTCAATTGCGCTGTTAAGATATTTCAGCCTGTCAAATAAATCCGCAGGTTCGTCAATACTTACATATGCCTCAAAGAGGCTTCTGAAAGCATAATCGGTGTATGTATAGGGCACGCTGAAACCTGTTTTTATTTCTCCATGAAGAAGCACTAAGAATTCATAGCTGTAAATTAACTTTCTCCGGTAATCCTTTCTGTAATCAAAATCTGCTATGGCTGTATATACAAATTCATTAAAATGCAGAAAGAAATCTATCTTACTGTCCAGCAAATATGCCTGTTTTGCCGTTTCAAGGAAAAACCTCGCTTTATCTGCAAGCTTTTGAACTTCATTTATTTTCTGCATGTTCCTGGCCATTGTTTTTAAGTTCTGGAAAAAGTTTTCCCTGTTTTCCCTGCATCTGTCAGGGCAATCGCCAAGCTCACGCTGCAAATTGGGCAGCAACTGCGAAAAATCATCAAAGCTTTCCAATTTATCAGAAGAAGTAAAAAAAGAACTTATCTGATCCAGTGAGTCATTCTCACTTACATGGCCGGCCTCCGTAATTCCAACAAGATCTTCTGCCCTGCGATTTTTATATTTATCACAATTATCAGGTTTCACCCTATCACCACCTGACTTTGGATTAACATAGTTTAAGTTTTCCATGCTGATTTCGTACAGCAATATATTATCCTTAATATTTTCCAGGTGTTTTAAAGCCTCTATTTCATTGCCTGCCATTTTCTCCCTGAACGAGTTAATAATATGTACCGCAGGATGGTTCATCCTCTGATATAACGAACCAATCAGCTCTGCCATATCGCCGTATTCCCGTGATGTGATTATCTTCCGCAATGCCCCTATCTTATAACTCAGCTCCCTGTCAGGCAACAGCTCAACTGCCTGGTCCCTGCCTGCCTTAATGAAAATGTCGCAGACATGCATCATAATTCTGGATGTATCCTGGTTCTGAATCCTGCCTTTGTATTCGGCTACAAACCTGTAATACTCTATTGCCTGCCCGTAGTCCTTTAAATCCATTAAAGCCTCTGCGCAAAGGAAATAGAATGGCATATTATCTTCATACACTTCAAGGCAAAGCGAATAGATTTCCAGCCTCAGTTCCGCCTTTCGTTCATTGCTTATGAATTCCGACAGCATAACTCCCTTGACAAGGGATTTATAGTCATAAATTCCATGCATGAACATAAGTAACCCTTTTTGATCTTTCTCATCATCTGTCGATTCGAGAAGTGAAATACACTGCTGCCTTGTAACCGAGATGGTGTCATGCATAATTATGTTTTGCAGCTGTTTAAGAAGTCCAACAGATAAATCGGCCGTAAAGCATTTGCACAGCAAAGGATTGATTCTCCGGGATAATTCCAGAAGCCCTTCCTTCAAATCTTCTCTGCCGGTCACAGTTTCGATAAAAATACTGACAAGATACTTGTTCACTTCGAAGTTCTGCGAGCTTTTAAGAATATTAACGGTTTCTGCAAATTCCAGCAATATTTTGTTTTCCGGACTGCATAAACAGGCAAGCGCACCATAAAGGCCATGCTGTTCCATGGCACGGCAGAAATTAATGTACGCTTGCTGTGCTCTTTCGTTCTGACCGTTTTGGTTAATCCTGTCGTATAATTCCAGAAGATATTTTACCCTCATTCTGTGCAGGTTAAGTTTATCCGCAGATTTGGAACTTGGAAGCTTGATGCCTACATTCTCAATCTTTTTTATATACAGTTCTATTCTCTCCCTTTTATCGTAAATGAGGCATGACAGTATAATCTTGAAACAATAGTCCATATATTTTTCATCGCTGAATTTACAGTAGTTTAAAATATGTTCCTGAATGCCTATACCCGCCTCCGGCCTGTCAAGGGCAAACAAAGCCTTGGCATATACATCGCAGACGGCAATATCGCCTGGGTAAAGCTTATATAATGTTTCAAAAACCCCGAGCATTTCGTTATGGCAGCGGTATTTGTCAACATCGGAATAAAATATCTCCAGTTCCCGCCACGAAGGCGGCTTTGGGTATGAAACCGCCAGGTCCGCAACCTGCTTTGCAAGCCCGTTATTTTCACAGCTTTTGGCAAACAGCAACAAATCATAAATCAGTGTTATATATTTATCGCTGTCTTTTACGCCGTCACGGGTCTCTTGTTCCCAGAATTTTTCCCACTCCTCAAGGTAATTCTGGTAATAAGCCCATTTCAGCAATATTTTCGGATTCCTATGGGCCTGGTAGCCTTTTTTGTGCATCTCAAAAGCTCCCGGGATATCGCCTTCCATTTCTTTAAGTATTCCCAGGGTAAAGTATTTTTCGGTATGGGGCAGATGGTTTATATGGGTTTCAAGAAATACTTTTATGTCGGATATCAGTTTCTCCTTGTCAAAACTGCCTGTTACCGGAGGATCCACCAGTTTATTGGCATTATTGCAGAAGAACTTCGCATAGCCCCGGATTTGCTCTGTTGTGCTTTCGCCCCGGGTGATAGCCATATACGCTGCATAATGTGCTTCAACCCAAAAGCCTTTTTCAACACAATAGGCCTGCAGAAGCTTATAATCATTCTTGTCGTTGGAAATCCGGCATTGTATCAGGAAACAGGAATATGCGCATTTAAAATCTTCCGGGGACCCGACCTGGTCATATATCCTGCCCAGCAACCTCCAGAAGATTTTGTTGCTCCTGTCCTGGCTTAAAAGAACAAGGTAGAACAGTATCTTCTCGTTCATATCACGCCAGACTTCTTTGTCCGCATATTCCTTGCTAACCGTTTTCGGATTTAATCCTGCAAAATATTTAAGCCATATTTCTTTAAGGCGTACTTCATTCAGAATCTCGTGGATTTTTCTTTTATTTCCCTGCAGTAATGTATCTTTAAATAAAATAATTATATCCTGCGTTTTATTTATTTCGTCAATTGTAAACATACCAGCAATCCTTACCTGTCATTTTAGATTTTTCAATCGAGTTTAAACGCTTCTTTTAAATCACTAATCTGTTTATCATTAATTACAACAACCTCGCCAAGGCTTTTTGCTGCAATTAAAGCTTTAGCGCTGTATTCTGCCACCTCCAGCCTGTCAAAAGCATTCAGCAGTGAGTTTCCTGTTACTATAACACAATCATTTTCAACAAGGACTATAGGCGTCTGCGGCTCAAACAAATCTGCCACCATGGCAGGCTGCATGAAGCTTGAGCCAAACGGTATTTTCGGAATGTCTCTGAGCAGTATATAACTTTCAGGTATTGTCCTTGAATCAAAAGGTTCATCTGTCACCGCAAAAGTCATGATATTAAACGGGTGGGCGATTATGACCGAATTTACATGAGGATGTTTATCATAAATATACTGGTGCAGCATAACAGACCTGCTAGGAACTTTCCCGGCTTCTTTTCGTCCGTTTTCAATGCGGACAATCTGGTCTACATCAAGGTATTTGCGATCAACATTATATGGTGTAATAATGAATGAGTTATCGTCCAAACGAGTGGAGAATGTTCCCTGCGTACTGGTAAACAACCGCTGGTTATATGCTCTGTGAATCAGCTCGCACATTTCCTTGCGTGCCTGCCTTTCATAGCTGCTGTAACCTGCCGGCACGAACTCATCCATTTCAACATGCCTTTTCTGCTTCGAAATTTCCACATATTTGGGCGTAAGGGAAACGGGCTTTCCAATCCTTCTTGCGTTAATTTCCAGACGTGCACTGAAGTCCAGGGTTTCAAAAGCCATAAAAGCCTCGAACAGGTCCTTTCCTACCACCACAATGCCGTGATTTTCAAGTATTACCGTGTTTATTCCCTTTTTAAGCACGCTGGCTATTTTTTCACCAAGTTCGTCACTTCCCGGAAGGCCGTATTCAGCTATGCCAACTTCCCCGCAAACCAGATTTACATCGGGTATAAGCCTTGTGTCGGGTATTTTCCTGACAATACTGAAAGATACCAATGCAGGGGGATGGGCATGCAAAACAGCCCTTACATCAGGCCTTTGTTTATATGTTGAAAGGTGAAACGGAAGCTCACTTGACGGCCTGTGTTTACCAATAACCGTTCCGTCGGGTTTTACCTGCACAATATCCTTATTTGTAAGAGAGCCTTTGTCTATACCCGCCGGAGTTATCCATACATCACCGTTTTCATCCTTAATTGATAAGTTTCCTCCTGATGTTGTGGTCATTCCGTATCCATAAATCCTCTCCATTATCATAACAAGCTGATCTGCAGGATGTAACAATTCAAACTTCATAAATTTCACTCCTTCTTATAAGACTGCAAAAATATGTCAACTCCGGGCATATCGTTTTGCCTCGCACGTTTGGCCTGTTGCCAGTCTGTGATTTTTGCTTCGGTCAAACTGTCCGGTTTTACATAAATTTATTTAACAGTTAAGATATATAATAGCACAAATTTATAAGTTAAGATTAATAAATATAGATTAATCAGCCGTATTAAATTTATAATTAAACTTTAATCATGATGTAAATGTTATAACCCGCATGAAAGTGGTAAAATTATAACAAATCCGGGAGTGATTATATGGATTATTTTTTAACCTTCCTTGAGGGCATAATAACTTTTATATCCCCATGCCTGTTACCCATGCTTCCTGTTTACATTTCGTATTTTGCAGGCCAGGATTCAAAGGATGACAGGCAAAAAGCTTTAATAAATGCATTGGGCTTTGTGCTTGGATTTACAATGCTTTTCATCTTAATGGGGGCTTTGGCAGGCACGGTCGGATACTTTTTAAGAAAATATCAGTCCCTTGTGAATTTGGTTACGGGTATAGTTGTGATATTGTTCGGGCTGAATTTTACAGGTATTGTCAACATACCTGTCCTCAACCGGGCAAGGAGGATTACCATTAAAAATAATGATCCGGGGTTTTTGCACTCGGTTCTTTTTGGGATGATATTTTCCATCGGGTGGACCCCATGCGTGGGCGTGTTTCTTGGTTCTGCATTAATGCTGGCAGCCCACAGCGGTGAAAGTATAAAGGGAATACTTATGCTGTTGTGTTTTTCCCTGGGTCTTGGTATTCCTTTTATTATAAGCGCGGTTTTGATTGACCGGCTGAAAATTTCATTTGATTTTATTAAGAGAAATTACCGTATAATAAACACGGTATCGGGCTTATTTCTTGTATTAACAGGCATTTTAATGGCAACCGGACTTATGGGAAAATATCTTTCCCTACTTTCAATATAGTATAGTTACCGGAGGTTTATATGAATTCAAAGATTAAAACCATAATAGGAATACTTTTGCTCTCCATTCTGGTCGCAGGCGCATATTTTGCTTATAATGCATTAAGCAGGGCAAATCAGCCCGATATAGCCTTTCCTGACTACTACAATAATGCAGGCACCCCGGAAAACGGCGCTCCGGGGACAACAAGCAACAACATTACTGACGCCGCTCAAAATAATGGGACTGCAGATCAAAGCAATAATCGGAATCAAGCCTCCAACCCCTCCGAAGGGAATGATGTTTCACCATCCCCCGAAGAAACCGGGGAGGTCGAAAACCAGAAGTTCAAGGCATTTGATTTTACCGTTTACAATGCTGAAGGTGAACAGGTGAAGCTTTCGGATTTTTTCGGCAAACCGATCATAATAAACTTCTGGGCAACATGGTGCCCGTACTGTGTAGAGGAGATGCCTCTTTTTGAAGAATACTTCAATCAATACAAAGACGATATCCACTTCCTTATGGTTGACAGTGTGGATGGACAGAGAGAAACCCTGGAAAAGGGAAAAAAGTTTATTGAAGAAAGCGGGTACACTTTTCCTGTTTATTATGACCTGGACTTTGACGCAAGTACCACCTATCAGACTTATTCACTGCCAACATCGATCTTTATCGACAAGGACGGCCATCTGATTGCTTACCATCCGGGAATGCTCACTGAAGAACTGCTGCAAAAGGGTATTGATTTGATCATTGAATAGTTTGAATATGGCCAATCAGTCCTGCATTTCAGTAAGATTTCTCCAGTACTTTTTGGGCATGAACTGCATCTGGGTCCGCGGATTTTTACGTTCTGCAATGGCGATTGTTTTGAAAAATGTTTTCCACAGCGATGCATATTCATCTTCAGCCATGTTTTTCCCGTCAGGAATTAAAGGTACTTTGTCTGTCATCACAATTTCATTGCCATCAAAAACAGCACTGATATTTCTTTTCCTGTCGTGAATTATAAATGGCATTGCAAGCCTTCCGGCAAAATGAGGCGCAATTAAAACCGTTATGTTAAAATCCGGTTCATAGCCGGCATAAAAAATGCCCCCGGATATTTCCTTGAACCTTAACAGGCCAAGAAAGCGGTGCGATTCCCTTCTCACTCCCAAATCCAGATCCATTATTTTGTTTATCTTAGGATCCTGTATGAAATCGGTAACGCGGTCGCCTATTTTATACCCAACCCGCAGGAAATGATAGATTAAATCGGCGGCATTTTCATGCTCGCTTAAGTATGCCCGGTAAACAACTTCCTGTGCAGTGCGGGATATCTTTTTCGGTATGGATGAATGCACCCGCTCAAATTTTTCCATATCGGTTTCTATTTCTTTAACTTCGTCAAGAAAGGAAGGGATGTACGTTGCGATATTTTTTATCGATACATCCCGCTCCTTTGATGCATATGCTTCAAACACGCATGTCAACAGCCCTTCAAAGCTGCCGTCATACAGGTAAACCATAAAATCACTCTTTCAGATGATCCTCTGTTTCAGAATCATTTTCCTGTTTTGCCTGGGCAAGAATCTCTTTGATCTCTGAAGGCTGGAATATATATCTTGACCTGCAGAAATGGCATATAAGCTCCTGCTCTTTCCCGTCAGAAGTCAATTCTTCCAAATCATTTACACCAAGGCTTAAAAGATTCCTTTCCATCCTCTCCCTGGAACAGTTGCACTGATACTTAACAGGTCTTGTATCCAAAATTTCCAATTCCCTGCCCGGAAGTATCCCTTCAATTATTTTTTCCAGAGAATTTTCAGATTCAAGCAGCTTCGTAATCGGAGGCATCTTTTCCACGCATTTTTCAAGCCACGAAATATCCTCTTCAATGCACCCGGGCATTAACTGGATAAAAAGGCCGCCGGCATTAATAATGTTCCCGTCCCTTCCAACCAGTACCCCAAGACTTGTAACAGTAGGTGTCTGTTCCGAAGCAGCGTAATAGTAGGTAATATCCTCGGCAATTTCACCCGATACCAGTTTAACGCGGCCAATATACGGTTCCTTAAGCCCCAGGTCTGTGATTACATTTAAAAAGCCATTCCCCACCGCACCTGCAATGTCGAACTTGCCCCTGTCATTTAAAGGAATATCCAGGTACGGGTTATGAACGTATCCCCTGACATTTGATTTGGCATCTGTTACAACAGTGATGCCTCCTAACGGTCCATCCCCCTTAATCTGAATTGTAATGGTGCTTTTATCGCTCTTAAGTGTGCCTGCCATCATTGCGGCGGCGGTCAATGTCCTTCCTAATGCTACTGCAGGCGTAGGATACATCCCGTGAATGTCCTTCGCATGTGCTACGGTCTCGGTGGTAATAGCCGCATATATACGTATCTGGCCATTTTTTGTCATGGCTCTGAGCATATAGTCTTTCATATTTGTCCAATCTCTCCTTTAACAATATCAGGTAGTATTTTTTCAGGATGTTGATGCAACCAATATTGTAAATCTTATGATGATTCCAGTGCAAGCAAAGTATTCTGCAAAGGATTACCCCGTACTCCCATAAACCCGATGTTTCTGCCACCTGAGCCTGTCACGCGGTGGCATGGAATTATCAGCGGCAGGCGGTTTTTTCTTAATGCCTGACCTACCGCCCTTGCAGCATTCCTGTTGCCGGCCATTTCCGCAAGTTCCTGATAGGTTATTGTAGTGCCGTAAGGTACGTTTAACAGCGCCTTGTAAACCTTTTTCTCGAAAGGGGTGCCCTGTACTTCGAAAGGTATATCAAATGCCCTTATATTGCCTTTAAAGTATTCTTCTATCTGAATTCTTGCACGTTCCGAAACCTTATTGCCCGAGAATACTGCAAAGTTTCCGTATTGCGGTTCGCTCCCGGGAAGGAAAATATCCGTTACAAAAGAATCGTCTGACAGAATAACAACATCGCCCAATTCGGTCCTTGCAACAGATTTATACCTTATCCGGTTTTCAAGGGTGTGTCTTATGGCAAACCACATATGCATCTTTTGTTCTGCGCTAATCGATGCATTGGCCGGGCTGGTTGACGGCAACCGCATGTAAAATATTTCACGTTCAATGTTCGGGAGGATATGCTTTATCAAGTGTTCCTCCGATGTACCCCCGTTGCAGAAAACATATTTAATGTCCGGGTGTGTATTCAAAAGCCCTGCCACATCATTGGGCACTTCATCACTTATGTTAGAATCCAGGCTCCCCTTTCTTCTGCAGGACTTGTAAACATCCCACAACGCAATATTTTTTTCCTTCAGAAATGCTACTTTTTTATTATAATCGGATTCTATTTTTTCACCAAATATCCCGTAAATAAAAGACCAGAACAAATTCCGCGGATGGGCATAGTACTGCTGCTGCCTTAATGATTCAGCACCAGGCATTGTGCCAAGAATCAGGACTTTGCTTTCATTATCAACTATTGGCTCAAAAGATCTTAAAATTAAATCCTCTTTATCAAAATTAGTCATACCATAAACCTTTCATTTAATTTTGGGTTTTGAAACCGGCTAATATGGAAATATATACAATGTCAGCGAATTTTGATTTTGTTAAGACTAATATAATATAAATATTGTAACATATCATGAACGCACTTTAAATATATGACTTAAACAGGTAGTTTATTTAATTTATGGAAAGGCGAAAGGAGTAATTATGGATCTATTACGACTGTTTGTAATAGCTGTTATACCTGGAATTGCTCTTGCTATGGGTTTATACCTTACCGACAGATATGACAGGGAACCTGTATGGCTTCTGCTCAGACTTTTTCTCTTTGGCATGCTGTCTGCCGTTCCGACAATAATAGTGGAGAGGTTTTTAAGCAATATTAATTTCCTTCCGGGACTTTTGTCCATAGCCTGGACAACATATATTGTAGCGGGATTTACCGAAGAGTTTTTCAAGCGTCTTGTTGTCATGCGCGTAGCCTATTACAATATAGCTTTTGATGAGAAACTTGACGGAATCATCTATTGTGCATACTCCGCCCTTGGCTTTGCCACCGTTGAAAACATAATGTATGTAGTATCAGGATACGACGCTGATCCTTATATCGGATGGTACAGGGGGCTTTTAAGCGTTCCTGCGCATATGCTGTTTGCCATCACCATGGGATATTACCTGTCGCTGGCGAAATTCAGCCCGGACAGGGAAAGCAGCAGTAAATACTTTACCCTGTCTCTGGTTATGCCCATGCTGTTCCATGGAACATTTAATTTTATTCTATTGTCCCAGATCCACATATTAATGGTTTTGTTCATACCATTTGTTATTTATTTGTGGATTGTAAACCTGAAAAAGCTGAACAGGTATTACCAGGAATCTAAGGCATGGAATAAACTCGGTTTATGAGCCCCCTGCTATCTCCCATAAATATATCGAAGCTGTTGTGCAATAGGGGGAATAGATGCTGCGGTATTCTGAAAACTTCTCCCTTGTAAGCTCGTTTATCCCGTACAATTTCATGATGCCCTTTCTGATGCCGAAATCGTTGAAACTTAAAACATCGGGCCTGCCAAGGGAAAATATCAGCAGCATCTCAGCCGTCCATACCCCTACTCCATTTAGTCTGGTCAGTATATTAATAATTTCGTTGTCGCTTTTCTTATGGAGATTATCAAAATCAACGGCACCTGTCAGTGCAGCCTCTGTTATTCCCCTGATATAGCCTGCTTTTCTTGCTGACATCCCGCAATTTTGAATTTCAGCCGGTTCAAGCTTAACTAATTTCTCTGGTGTTATACCTCCCGCCTTTGCAGTTAACCTGCTGAACACGGTATCGGCCGCCTTTCCCGAAACCTGCTGCCCAACAATGCTGTAAATCAGCGCACAGAAGGGATCGGGAATAATCTCACGTTTCACAAAACCAATCCTGTCAATTGCTTCACCCAGCTTTTTATCCCGGCTTTTTAAATATCCTGTTTCTTTTTCACCATACTCAAAATACGCCATAAAACACCATGAAACTTAAATGACTATCACCAAAGCCTTAACTCATTTTTCAAATACTTTAATCAGACTTACAGGCCCAATCAAGCCCGATTTCAGCCGTGCATTGCTGATTCTGTTGGCAATGGAATTTGTTATTTCAGCTTTTATTGTGTTTACACCGGCCTTTATCCAGCGTGTGATGTCGGTAACATACGGCCTCCACATTTTCACGCCTGCATCCTGCCCGTTGACATATAAATGCGCTATCTCGTAAACCTCTCCAAGATCAAGCATATACCTGCAATCATCCAAATTCTCCAGCATAAATGCTGATTCATAACTTAATGTTCCGGAAAAGGCCTCCATATCCGGCCATTCTGTCCACGACGCTAAGCGGTCAGCATCTTCCATAAGCATCCTGCAACCGTCTGAAACATTCCATTTTAAAATAAGCTCATTACGTACCGTTTCTTCGTGCAAATCTTCTGCTGCTTTTACTGCGCCGGTTGACTGATCAATGAATATGACAATGCTTTCTCTCCGGGGAAGTTTCACTTTAATGCTCATATCCATGACGCCTGCAGATATCGGCTTAAGTTCTGTCACACTTCCCCTCCATGCATCCCAAAGCTCTGCCCTTCCTGTTATTTCTGTCCTTAGCACGGTGTTGATTTCGTTTTCGCCTTCGTTTGTCAAAACATAGAGATGGAAGCCGTCTTTAACTATGTGGCTGAGCCTTAAATCAGGATGATTGGGTTCAAAGGAATAACCCGGCTCAGCATGTTTTTTAATATACCCGATAAATCCTTTTTCATCGTTCACATAATCAAGGTTTATTGAGTTATCAGGCATTTTTTCGTTATTGTACGCAACAGCTTTTCCGCCTTCTCGGATAAATAATGAAAGCTTGCCCTTGACCTCTTCGGAAAGAATGTTAAAGTCCTCTATTACAACCACGCTGTATTCCTGTTTTTCAATTTTTATTCTGCCGTCCTCAATTTTACTGCTCTCACACAGCAAATCCGCTTCCAGGTAATTGAACTCCAACTGGTTTTGATACAGGACTTTTGCCGCTTTCCACGGCAGGTTGCTGTCTCCGCAAAGAATACACACTTTTGTCTGGTTCACCGAGCCGGTCATGAGATAGCTCATTCTTTTAATGTAACTCGAAATATGGTTATAATACTTCCACCAGGAATTATTCGGCCCGACATCGGGTGGCCTTTCGCCAAAGCGCTTTTCCCCGTCAATCGAGTAAAAAAACGCATGGGGATACAACAGGTTCACACCGCGTACAAACATCCAGTCCAGATACCATTTCATATCATCCGCCGAAAACGCCCAGTGAATGCCGTCAGGGCCACAGCAGCCGAAGCATTCGTTGGAATTCCTGCGCCTGCCCCTGTGCCTTGCCGAGTCGGATGAACACTTCGCCATTGTGCTGTGCTCGCCTTCAATACCCTTGTTATTCTCAGGCGCGACCCATCTCCACACAATGTCCTGGCCGGGTATATGGAAATATTTCAAAAGACCGATTTCATCGCTTTTCTCAGGGTGGCCTGTCAAAGCAATGCCGTGTTTCCCGCACCATACCGAAATCTGCCTGTAATATGACTGTTCAAGTTTTAGATTTACTGCCTTCCTGTATTTACTGCGGATTTCCTCAGTTTTCTCCCCGCAGTTCCACCATAGTGCAGGAAGATCTTTCACATCGTTCCCCAAAGATTTAAAACATTCGATAAAGTCATCGGTCCACGGGATCAGCCCTTTTTTATGGTTTCTTCCAAGAATGCATGGCTCATCGGTGAACATCGCGATTACGGTGTTCCCGAAATAATCTTTCAATACCTGGTAATACCTTTCATGGGTAAGCTCGATGAATTTAGCAATTGCGTCCGCATTTAAAAGATCGGCCGACGGGGGAGCAAAAGGTTCCCCATCGTCCTCGCCGAAATGAATTCCTCTTATTGTGCCGCCTGAAAAACACAGGGTGAAAACCAGCAACGACCATTTTCCATTTCCGGGGACCTTAAACCTGATTTTACCCTGTTCTGCATGAAGCTCCACAGTGCTTTCATACACGAAAGAATCAGCGGACTTCTTTTCTGTAGCCAAAACCGAAACAACCTTTTCATTCTCCAATACAGGAATCTCTATTTCCTGCATATTCTCGAGGGAATATTCAGCCATTTTCAAGCCTTTGGATGCAAATTCAGGATTGCTTTTAACCACAAGCCCGTGGGCCGAGCCCGAAGGATACATGCCTTCGTCATACAGCACGACTCTCATTCCCAGTGAAGCCGCCTCGGTTACCGCAAATTTAACCAGCTTCATGAACTTATCTGAAAGATATTCTATATCCTCAGGTATCCCTATCCTGGGATGTATTACAAACCCCATTACTCCCTTTTCTTTAAAGTCGCGGATTTGCCTTTTTATCTCCTCTTCGTTCAACGGGGCATTCCAGAACCAAAAGGGAATGGGAGTAAATTCATCATCGGGATGCAAAAATTTTTTCTTAAGAACATATGCCATAGCAATATCTACCTTATATCAAAATTTTTTATCCTTACATCATTCATTAAAAATCATCATAACATTGATATTCATCTGTAAATAACCAATTCCTCAAGCGCTTTCCTTCTTCTCGGAAGCTGTTCCCCTTTCGGGTATCCCAGCGGGGTTAACACGATTGGCTCCAGATCTTTATCAAGATTCAATACCTCCGCACACGCCTTAGGATCAAATGCTCCAATCCAGCATGTGCCAAGGCCTAATGCCGTTGCAGCAAGTATTATATGATCCATTACGATGGTCGCATCGACATCTGCAAAACTTTTTTGGTCGCTTCTTACCCAGCCTTTGCCTTTTATTGCACATACTGCAATTATATAAGGTGCTTCGGCGAACCAGCCTCTTGGATATATTCTGCTTATTTCTTCCTTACGCCCCTCTGTTTTTGCCACTACAACCCTGAAAGCCTGCAAATTGCAAGCCGTTGGTGCAAGCCTTGCAGCTTCAAGGATTTTCTGAATTTTATCCTGCTCTATATCATCCGGAAGATATGATCTGACACTGTACCTTTTGTTTATTACTTCAAAAAACTCCATATGAAAACCTCCTTCTGGAATTATCTGTATGCAATATCAGGATAAATTAAATTTCCTCTTTGAATATATTTCATATACCCAAAAATGTCAATTTATATCCCTGGTACATTAGCGGGAAGCTACTGTACGGTTTAACAACAGGGAAATTAACTGAATTGTGAAACGGTTCGGGCAAACAATCGGTTCATTTATCCTTTATGCATGGTTTTCACATGCCTGGCCAGGCGTAGCATAGTTGCCGGATGACGATGCGAACCCGCTCTTTTGTCACTGTAATATTATGATTTTTCGAGATCGGTAGTGGAAGATCTTTTTATAACATGCTATAATTCTTATCAAAACGTAATAATTTTCATCTGCAATTATTTGCAGTACATATTGCAGGTTTATTTCTTGTTTACCGGCTGATTATCAATCATATAAATAACCAGAATGGTTTCAGGGAGTTGAAAGTGTTGTGCGGTGGAAAAAACTCTCCTTTTTCATTGGAACAGCAATCGCCATAACCGTTATTTCTGCAAATACATTTTCAAACCAGGTTTCGGGCCAGGTACAGCCAATAACCGAAGTTGAAGAAAAGCTCCAGGATATTTCAGAGATTGAAAAGGCTGTGCTTGAAAGCCTGTTTTCCCTTTCTCAGGAAATCGAAGAAGCTGAAAGGCAGAAAGAAAAAATAACCGCTGAAATAGAACTGCTAAAAAAAGACTCTGAAAATCTTTTAAAGGAAATTGAGGAAAAGCAAAACATATACAACAAGCAGCTTGATACTCTCAAAAAAGTCCTTGTAAGCTATCAGCGAAGAGGGCCTGCTTCTTTCCTGGAAACAATCCTCAAGTCCGAGAATTTGTCTGAATTTGTCCAAAGCCTGAATGTTATCCGTCAAATCAGCCGGAATACCGACGAACTGTTAGATGAAGTTGAAAACCGTAAGAATGAACTGGTTCTGGAAAATGAAAAATTAAGGGTAAAAGAACAGGAACTTGAAAACTATATGGCTAAGCTTCAGGATACGCTCAGTGAGATGTATGGGCTGAAGGATGAGCAGGAAGCAATACTAAATTCGCTGGGTGAAGCCCGGGATATGTATCAGGATGAATTACAGCATTTGCAGGAGCTTTGGGATGAGATAAAGGCCCTGTTTTCCGAAATCCTGGTCCACTTCACTAAAATTGTGGAACGGGGAGAATTTTCCATAGAAGACCTGAACCTGAAAGTAAGTTTTCCGAAAATATCAGGTACAATATACGATCAAACATTGAATGAGATCTTAAAGAATCAGCCCGAACTGCCCAAAATGGTGTTTAAATTCACACCCGGCGGGGTTTGGGTCAGCGTTCCCGAAAAGCAATTATCTCTGCGTGGGGTTTTTACAATTGAAAATAAAACTGTCCTGAAATTCGAAGTGGAAGAAGGTACTTTTTATGGAATGCCACTTACCGAGGCTTCCATTGCAGAATTATTCAAAAACGGCCCCATAGTTATTAATTTTGAAGAGATATTGGGAAGTGTGTCATTGGAATCCGTTGAGGTGTTTGAAGGTTACCTGGAATTTGTAATTATGCCCAATTTTTGATAATATACGGGGGATGACAACATGATTAAAGCAAATAATGTCTCTTTGAAGTATGCTGATGGTACTGTTGCGCTTCACAATGTCAATTTAAACATAAAGCCCGGCGAATTTGTTTACATTGTTGGGCCGAGCGGTTCGGGGAAAACCAGCCTTCTTAAGCTGTTAATGGGCATTGAGTTCGCTTCTTCCGGCTCTCTTTATGTTTTGGATCAGTTTATGGTGAAGAATGAAGCAAGGAATATACGAAAGCTCAGAAGAAAAATAGGGCCGGTATTTCAGGAGTTCAGGCTTATACAGGGCAGGACCGCTCTCGAGAATGTTCTGATGGGTATGCGTTTTTTGGATATTCCAAACCGCCAAATGATTGATAATGCCAACAATGCTTTAAAAAAAGTGGGTCTTGAACATAAAGCTTCGGTAATGGTAGAAAAACTGTCTTACGGAGAGGCACAGCGAGTTGCAATAGCAAGGGCAGTGGCAAGAAAACCCGCGTTAATCCTGGCCGATGAACCAACAGGCAACCTGGATTTTGATAATGCAATAAACATAATGAATCTTTTATATAACTTCAAGGATGAAAATACAACTGTATTGGTCACAACCCACGCAACACATTTGATTGACAATTACAGGGACGCTTCGATTATTCACGTTGAAAGCGGAAAAATTCATGTTGAACACCGGGGTGAGCAAAAATGAAGAATGCGGTTTATTTCATAAAGGAATCGGTGAGGATATTTCGCAGTAACAAGCTTTCAAATATATTCTCATTTTTCGGAACTTTCCTTATTTTGTTCCTGCTGGCTCTGGTCGTAGGTATCTGGAGTATAAGCAGCCAGCTGACGGCACTTCTTAAGGAAGAGGCTGAAATAAGCGCTTATTTTAAGCAGGATATTCAAAATACCGAAGAACTTCTTCATATGATAGAGCAAATCGACGGGGTACGTAATGTACGGCTGGTAGATAAGGAAGAAGCCCGCAGCCGCATGGAAAAAATCCTGGGAGAAGAATCGGGTATACTGGATTTGTTTGATGAAAACCCGTTTGAAGCATACTTTGAAGTAAAAATCAATCTCGAAAAAACTGATTCTGTTTTTACTCAAATATCCGGTTTAAATGGAATAGATTATGTCAGGGAAAACCGGGAAGTGCTTGAACAGATTGAAGGAGTATCGAAAGCTCTTGAAGCGCTCGGTTATCTTGTTATTGCGGCCGTAAGCATAACCACATTGGTTATTATATCGCACATGATAAGGCAGGGCATATACCAGAACCGCGAGCAAATAAAAACGTTCATGCTGTTGGGTGCACCCGATAATTTTATTAACTTTCCCTACATCCTGCTTGGCTTTTTATTGACTTTCGGTGGTGGGATTGCAGCAACAGTTTTAATAAACATATTAATTAACCAGGGTTACAGCAGGCTGGCCAGTACCCTTCCCTTCATACCGTTGCCTCCAAAAAGCCGGCTTTCTTTGGGACTTACCGTATTCCTGCTGTCGGCAAGCGCTGCCCTTGGTATACTTGGAAGTTTATTCGGGGTTTCCACATCTAAAAAGAATAATTAACATGTTATTAACATGCTTAGTGCCGGATTACCGTACATAAGTATTATATGGTTTATCGGGCATGCTTCGGTAGCTCCGGCTTTTTTTATCCCTGTTCTGGAAACATGCCCTACGATTTGTAATATACCGAATACCCCATTTGCTTTAAAATTTGGTAACTCTTCGTCTGGCTTTCCCTGTCATAGAATCTTATTTCCATGGCGCCGCCTTCCATTTCACGGCTGTTATTGATGCCTATGTTTTTTATATTAATCCCGTGTTTACCCAATTCTCCTGCTACCGTAGCAATAACACCGGGTTTGTCTTCCACATCAACTGTAATATCATAGGTTTTAAGCAAAGCTCCCACTCTTTTGTCAGAGAAAGAATCCCTGTATTCCTTTGCGCTTTGGAAGAACTGCCTTAACCTTTTTTCATCGCCGCCATTCAACGCGCTCACAAAAGAGCTGATATTTTTCCCCAGTTCATCAAGTATTCTGATGATATTATCCCTGTTTGTAAGGCAAATACTTTCCCACACTGAAGGTTCCGATGAAGCAATCCTTGTGATATCCCTGAATCCGCCGGCAGCCAGCGTATGCATCAATTTACTGCCAGTGTCAAGCTCTTTTACCGTATTAACCAGAGCACTGGCAATTACATGCGGAACATGGCTTATTGCTGCAGTCGCATAATCATGATTTGCAGGATCAATCACAATGGGCAAAGCTCCCAGGGATTTAAGAAACTCTGTAAGTTTATTTACGTAAACCTCCTCTGTTCCGTCCATCGGAGTCAACACATAATATGCATTCTCAAACAGTGTATGGCGTGAGGCCTTATACCCGGATGCTTCCGACCCTGCCATCGGATGGCCGCCGATAAACCTGCATGAAAGACTTAAACTCCGGACAGCATTCATGACATCAGCTTTAGTACTGCCCACATCTGTCAGTATACAGTCGCTGCCGACAATACCATTCAGTTGCTTCACCATTTCGGGTATCTTCTTTACAGGCACACAGACAAATACAATCTCACAGTCACAGAATGTATTATCTATGCCGAAAGCAGCCTCATGTATTGTGCCTTCCTTTAATGCCAGATCCAATGTATCTGTATCCTGATCATATGCAACAACGGTACCACACAATCCTTTTCTTTTTACTGCCTTCACAAGCGAGCCGCCAATAATTCCAAGACCTATAACACCTATTTTTTTGACTAAGTTCCCCATATTACAAAATGAATTCTCCTTCGTGCAGTTCTTTTAATTAATTTATTGACACATACTCTTAAGAGATATGCCTTTTCCTTGTTGAATGCAATAATTTTTCCTATATTACAGCCTCAATTAACAAGGTATACGCGGCATAAATACGGCCTTATAATCTAATCCCGGTCAACTCGCCATCATCCAGTGCCAAATCGCATTTTAAATGGCTAATAAAGCTTTCGACAAGTTCCTTCTTCTTCTCCCAAAGGGCCCGGGCTTTTGGCGTGATCATCGGATTAAGTTCCATCGACTGGTACGAATAATCCAAAAGATGATTATAAGTCTTTTCGAAGGATTGAATTTCTTCATTTCCTTCGCTCATGCAATCCCAAACTATGGACAACGCACCCGTTTCATCCAGCAGATCGGCTTCCATTAACAGTATTAATTCTTTAGGTACATTCCTGTCAGTCATTAATTCTTTCCTGGAATGGTTTTTTACAAGGTAAACAACCAAATCAATAAATTTGGCATCAAAATTATTCTCTTTTAAATACTTTTCGCAGATAACAGCACCATTTTCAGCATGACTTAAGCCGTTATAGGGCACAGAGTACCCCACATCATGGAAGATTGCCGCTGTCAAAACCGCATCCCTGTCAATATCCGGTTCTTCATATGTAATCCGCTCTGCCCATTTGAACACCCGCTTAATATGCTCTGAACGCTTTCGAAAAGGAAAATCCCCGATGCCTGCTTCATCCCCGTAACTTAAAAGCAAATCCTTTACATATTGAAACATTCGCTGGTACATCTTTTTCACTCCCTTGTGCATGCGAACCTGTAATAAAAAGAATTACCGGAATTTATCAGGGAACATGTTTTAATTATCCATTATATAACATAATATTCCAACAAACAATAGCTGCAAAGTAAAAACCGTACTGTCATCATTTTCAATCCCCATTGCTCATTGCTTTTTTAATCAGTTTGTTCCCGTAAGCGTTTAATTTTTCGCAGGGCTTATATTTTGTCCTGTAACACTTATCATTTATGAAAATAAACGGATTATAGGTCCCTGCTTCCAAAACCGTACCGTCAGTGAAAAACAAAGTATAGCGTACAAGTTGCCCGACATATTCTCTGCCCGAATTGTCTTCCCGGTACACTACTACATCATTCAGCATCTCTGCTATTTCTTCTATTTGCTTTTTGTCCTTAACATCAACAGTAATTCCGGGTGGAACGGCAAATAAGCTTATGCTTTGAACCTGTTCATGCTTTAACTCTCTAAACGGTCTTTTTCCTGCCATCGCAGTGAAAAGAAGTATTCCCGACGCTATGCCAAGCACAATAAGAATTATACCCGAAAGTTCTTTTTTGCCCATAAAATATCACCTCTCATTACATTTGATAATTTATTCTGGAAAAAGTTCCTGTAACTGAACATAAGAAAGTCACATATTGAAAAAAATTACATAATATGCTCTTGAGTCCTTTACAAAAGTTTTTCATTAATATTATTCCGGACGTTGGCATTTTGCTGCGGGGTAAGGCTTCGGAAAAAGGTAAGGAATAAATAACACGGACTGTCTGCATCAAGGTTGACAATACTTTGATTTATATGTAGAATTACTTTTGACTTTGGGTTTATCCTATGAAACTCTCTCGTTTAGTTTCTTTGTCCACGGTAAATTAAATATTCACTTGAGACCATGTAAATTAAATAGAAGGGAGAAGTGAGATGGAGAATAAACTCAGGCTATATGGTTTCAATAATCTGACAAAGTCTTTATGCTTCAATATCTTTGACGTTTGCTACACATTATCTGAACAGGACCGGAAGGAATACATAGAGTATATTGATGATCAATACAATTCCGAAAGGCTTACAAACATACTGCTGCATGTCTCCGATATAATTGGTGCAAAAGTTCTGCACATTTCCAAACAGGATTACGACCCGCAGGGAGCAAGTGCAACCATTCTGATTGCAGAAAATACCAATCATAACAATGAAACGCTCGCCCATTTGGACAAAAGCCATATCGCTGTGCATACCTATCCTGAATATCATCCTGTATCCTCGCTGGCAACTTTCCGCGTTGATATTGATGTTTCAACGTGCGGAGAAATATCCCCGTTAAATACTCTTAATTTATTAATAAACAGTTTTGATTCTGACATTATTACGATGGATTACAGAATAAGGGGATTTACAAGGGACATTAACGGAAAAAAACTGTTCCTGGATCATGAAATAACATCCATCCAGGATTTTATTGATAAAGAAACGCTGAAAAAATATGTAACCATTGACATGAACATGTCTCAATGTAATCTGTTCCATACAAGAATGATGATTAAGGAAATTGACCTGAACAACTACCTTTTTAACACAGATGAGAATGAACTTTCTGAAGAAATGCGCCTTCAGATAATCAGCAGCTTAAGGCGTGAAATGGAAGACATATTCAAAGGGGAAATCCATTAATACGCAGTTTTAAAATATTGATTTGAAAGGAAAGATCCATATGAATTTATGGTTTTCAGAATATTATACTGACAGCGTTGTTTTTTCCGTTCAGCTAAAGAAACAGCTTGCCAGTGTTCAAAGCGAATTTCAGCGGATAGATGTTTACGAATCGGCGGATTTCGGCAGGATTTTGGTTATTGACGGGTTTTTGATGCTTACCGAAAAGGACGAATTTATTTATCATGAAATGCTTGTTCATGTTCCAATGGCGGTACATCCAAGTGCAGAACGGATTCTCGTTATTGGCGCCGGTGATGGAGGTATTTTACGTGAACTGACCCGCTATGACCGTGTTAAAAAAATTGATCTTGTTGAAATAGATGAAATGGTTATTAAAATCTGCAAAGAATTTTTCCCGCAGATTGCCTGCAAATTCGATGATGAAAGGGTAAACATTCATATTCAGGATGGTTCGGAGTATATTAAAAAATATGAAAATCAATATGACCTGATAATTGTAGATTCCACCGATCCATTCGGCCCGGGTGAAACACTGTTTGGAATGGAATTTTACAGGGACTGCCATAAAGCTCTTAAAGAAGACGGTATCATGGTTAATCAGCATGAAAGCCCGTTTTATAAAAATGATGCCATTGCAATGCAGAGCGCCCATAAAAAAATATTTCGAATTTTTGATATAAGCGATGTCTACCAGGCACATATTCCAACATACGCTTCAGGGCACTGGCTGTTTGGGTTTGCGTCAAAAAAATACCATCCCTTGCGTGATCTGGATGCCGACAGATGGAATACATTGGGTATAAAAACCCGGTATTACAATACAAATTTGCATATCGGCGCATTTGCTTTGCCGACCTACGTGGAAGAACTGCTTAAGGAAGCGGAGCAGTAATGCTATAAAATAAACAGGGTATGGCAGGAGAAAAATTAAAAAAATCCAGGAAAGCAGCGCAGGCGGTACATGATCAGTTTCCATAGACCGCCTGCCGTATTAATATTAAAGCAATCTCCTGTTTTAAATATCAATAATATTTTTCCTTCTATACCTATGATGCACCGGAATAGAGCATTCCCGTACATTCCGTTAATATAAAACCCAATAATCGCCACAAATATATCTTTCCATGGCAAAGCAATATAAATCTTAACTTAATCAGCAGCACCGCTGACTTCTATGTCCTGTATTCAAGCCGGAACCAGAAAACACTGCCTTTCCCCTTTTCTGATTTAACTCCGTATTCTATATTGTGAAGTTCGAATATTCGCTTGACAATTGACAATCCAAGCCCTGTTCCAACCACTGCTCTTTTGTGGTTTTTATCAACCTTGTAATACCTGTCCCAGATATATGGCAAATCTTCATCGGAAATCCCGTCACCATAGTCAATAACCTCAATTTCAACACACCCGTTGTCCTCAACTTGTTTTACCATTACCCGCCGCTCCTCCCCGCAATAGTTAATGGCGTTTGTCAAAAGATTGTAAAATGCCTGCAAAATTTTTACTTCGTCAGCATATACCATTAATTCGCGGTCATAATCGAAAGAGATGATATAATTCTCATGCTTTAACAGCTCAGCAAGCCTCTGTGTAGTCTGCCTTATTGCTGCAGTCAGGTTAAACTCGGTACGGTTTACCGTATCAACGGAGCCTTCCAGTTTCGACAGGTCAAGAATATCGTTAACAAGCAAGCTCAGCCGTTTTGTTTCATCCATGATCACCTGGGTTTGCTCCGGTGTTATTTCATCCGGAAAGTCATGCATCATTTCGGCATAGCTGTATATAAGGCTAAGCGGCGTTCTTAAATCATGGGATACATTTGCCATCAATTCCCGCCGCAGATTGTCTACCTTTGAGAGCTCATGCGCAGCTGTATTGAGAGTATCTGAAAGTTCTTTTATTTCCAGGAACCCTTTTCCGTTAAAAGCAGTATTATAATTACCCCTGGCCAAAGTTTTGGCACTTCTGTTGATCTCCTCGATTGGCCTGGAGATTCTTTTTGATATTAATATGGCAAGCAGAACAGACAACACAATCATAATGCTGGTTATGATGTAAAGCTGCATCTGTAATGTTGACACTGTTGCATCTACGGGTGTAATGATGGCATGGAAGGTTAGCGAAAGTATGCGCCCGTCATTAAGTAAAAAATCTTCGGTCTGAGTTATGGTCTCCTCCCTGCGGCGTCTTCTGCCCGCCGGAGCAGGGTTTGCAGGCGGGGTAAACTGGTTTGCCGGCATAACCAGGATCTCTTTTTCCCTCTGCAATTCATCAAATATCGATAATAAATCCTGGCTGTTTATATTCTCCCGTACGTAGGAAATAGCTTTCTGTATTTCTATCTTTCTGCTGTATTTATACATATCATAAAGAAACACGGTTTGAAACAGCCAGAGTATGATCAGCAGCAAAGCGCTGAACCCAAGCAAATAAGCAAAAATCCACCATTTCAGCTTCAGTTTATCCATCAAACCGGTACCCCAATCCGCGAAGTGTCTTTATAAAATGCGCATATGGCCCAAGTGATTTTCTTAAAAGCTTCATGTGGGTATCCAGTGTTCTGTCATCTCCACAATAATCAAACCCCCATACTTCGGTCATTATCCGTTCCCGCGGTATGGCTATGTTTCTGTTCCGTATCAGAAAAAACAACAGATCATATTCCTTGGGAGCCATATCCGCCAATTCTCCGTCTATATAAACCTTGTAGGCTGTCATGTCGGCTTTCAGGCCTTCTTTTTCGTAAATAACATGGCCTTCGTCATCTGTAGAAGCATTACTTCCCTTTGCGGTCCTTCTAAGGATTGCATTTATGCGCAACATTACTTCTTTTGATGAAAAAGGCTTTACAACATAGTCATCAACACCCAGTTCAAAACCCAGCACCTTATCAAACTCTTCACCGCGTGCAGAAAGCATCAGCACAGGTGTGTCGGAAAATTTCCTGATCTCTTTAACAGCTGAAAACCCGTCAAGTTCAGGCATCATAATATCCATAATGATAATATCGAATGTATTGGTTTTACAAATGTTCACTGCTTCCAGGCCATTGCGTGCTTCTGTAACTTCATGTCCTTCAAAGGTTGCATACCGTTTAAGTACGGAACGTAAGCCCGCCTCATCATCACATATCAGCACTTTTGCCATACATTTCCCCCCTTATTTTGATTTTAGCACAGGAGTATATATAATAAAATAGTCCAGGTAATTGCAAGGTGGCATGCATTATTGCCTGCCACCTCGTCCACCTGCTCTTCTTCCGCCCCCCATCATGCTGCCAAGAACCTGCAGGTTTAAATCACCTGCCTGGATGAGTTTATCCGGGTTTGCCCTTTGTTCTGCCGTTGTACTGGGCACTGTGCCATCCAACTGTCCCTGGATGCTCTGTGCACGAAGGTTTCCCAGCGTAATAAAGGCTGAAACCGCCTTTTCATAATCTTCATACGTACAGAAAGAAGATACATCGTTCTTTACATAGTCTTTGATCAGTTCGTCCAGCTCTTTTACCTTCGCTTCAAATTTCCCGTTGGTGAAATAATTATCTGTCAGATTTTGCAGATAGCCGTGGTACCGTTCAAGATACTCGTTATTGGATAATAATTTTTCCAAAAGAGGGCGTTCTGACATCTCCACACCGCTCACCGGCGTGTCAATGGGAAAATTGATAACAGACGAAGCATCCATGCTTTGGAAGCCTCCCCATGCCAGGTTGTAGTCCCACGGCAGGATTGTTATTTTCCCGTCTTTTTCATATATATAATAATTCTGCGCCATGCCGGATGAATAACTGTCGAGGTTAACAACAATGGTGTGGGCTGCCAGGTACCGCAGTATCTTGTCCACATCAAAATACTTCTCCAAATCCCTGCCCTCGGATAAGGCTTTCAACGCTTCAATAACCCTTTTGTAATCACTCTCATTTCCCTTTCCGACCACATTATTGAAAATGGCGCCATAGCTTTCGGGATTATCATCAATATATTTAAGACTGCCGCCATTATCACCTCCGGGGCCTCTGCCTGCCATTCCGCCCATTCCCTGTCCTCTGTTCATGCCGGGAAACTGCATTCTTCCATTTCCTCTCTGTGGGAAGTTTTCGGGCATCATATCATTGTTCCCTCTGCCATTCGAGCTTTCAGGCAATGATTCACTGTTTTCGCCGTTATCCGGGGTTGGGCCTGGTTGAATTTGTCCATTCCCTGTATCTCCGGGATTAAATGGCTGCATTCCGCCATTTCCTGCGTTACCTGGGTTAAACGGCATTATTTCACTATTCCCCATATCACCGGGATTAAACGGTCGTATCCCGCCATTACCTGTATCACCCGCATTAAATGGCTGTATTTCTGTGTTTTCCATGTTTTCCCGTTTAAATGGCTGTGCTTCACCATTCCATCTGCCACCGGGAAATTGCTGCATGTTATTGTTGCCTATTTCCATACTTTTCACATTATACAGCATTCCGGAAACATCACCAAAAACCCGTTGTTCATAACTTTTATTGTATAATTCAATCGCAAGGTAGAAACCCCATGGCTCTCCGTTCACCTTAATATCAGCAAAACTGAAATACGGTGTATCAACTCCCGCCTCCTTCATCAGGTCAAAAGAAATATATTCCTTCATATAGGTATTGTCTCCCAGCATGTTGTTCAGGACAAAACTTTCAAGTCCAAAGCATGTCTGACCCTTTATGTACTCGTCAAACTGCAGGCGGAAACTGTAACGATCACTATCCGACCTTGCCACCTGGGAAAGGCTGGAATTACCTTTAGGCCGTATACCAACCTTTTCAAATTTTGTGCCGTTGACAATTACATCCACCATGATATACTCTTCAGAAATGGCATTATCAAGCATTTTCTGCCATTCGTCCTCATCAGCCATGATTTCTATGGATATGATGCCGGTACCGAAAACTTTGGCGGCATACGCCGGCTCGCTTTTAACCGCACTGACATCAATGGTGTTACCCATGACAATTAATTCAGTTACGATAATTAATGCCAATGCCATTGATATAAAAACAATTAAATTTATTCTTTTGCTTTCTATCATGTGTTCACCTCAGTGCTCACGCGATTTTTAACTATGCAGCGTAATCACCGTTATAACTTACCAGTACTGCATTATTTACACCATTAACCTGAAGAAGTTCATTGACCAGCTTTGCAGACATATCTAACAGCCGTACTTCAACAGTAAGCTCAATACCATTTCTGGATACAGTTTTGGATTTAATCAGCGCTTTTTTGGTCTTTGATTTAATCAATGATACAGCATCATCTTCCGCCCTATCATTTTCAAGGTTAAGCACAATAATGTATGGAGTATCGGTACTTTTCCTGTTTACAAATATTAACAGGATTATTCCGATAAACAGTGAACCAAATACGGCAAGGGGCAATAACCCTGCACCGGTTACAATACCTGCCGATATTGACCAGAATAAAAATACTATATCAAGCGGCTCCTTTATTGCAGTACGAAAACGTACAATGGACAGGGCACCTACCATGCCAAGGGACAGAACTACATTTGATGTTACAGCAATTATGATAAGGGTAGTAACCAGTGTCATGCCCATAATGGATACACCGAAGGATGCTGAATACATAACCCCGGCAAAAGTCTTTTTATATACATAGAAAATAAAAAGCCCCAGCGCAAAAGAAACCAGCATTGCCAAAGCTACATCCAGCAACGAAAATTCCGTTACCTTTTCAAGGAAGCTGCTTTTAAAAATATCTTTAAATGTCATTATTAATCTACCTCCAGTACTATACAAATCTTGCAGCGGCATATTTTGAAAATGAAGTTTGCTGCCTGTTTGAAAGAGCAATTACTCCTCTTACAATCTCAGGTATAAAGCGATCATATTTAACCTCAAGTATTATCTTGTCCTGAATGGGTACGGTAATAATTTCCTGATCAAGAAATGCCCCTGTATCAGTCCCTGCCCGGATATCATAATCCAGTGTAACCCGAACATTCCCTGCCGGATAAACATATGCCTCGCGTTTGTAATCGACAATACTTTTAGGCCTTAGAAGCTGTGAATTCAGTTTAGTATAAAGCTCCAGCATAAGCGGGTGCCCGTCCTGCTTTAATACTTCATATTCTCCATTCAGAAGTTTTTTGCAATGCTCCATGGATATTACCGCACTTTGCTTATAGCATAATCCATTCTTCTTGCTTTTCTTCTCCAGCTTTATTAATGAAGGGTCATCATTATACAGTCTCAACCGGAATTTCTCACGCTCGTCAACACCGTCCTTTTTTTCCCGCAGCGCTTTATCGTTATAATTATCAAAATACAGGCTGCGCACCCGATAAGTATTGTCGTCGTTTGCGTTCATGTCGGGTTTTAAAACATAGGGAAGCCTTGAGCGAAGCTGAATAAAATCAGAATAGCTGATAAAATGCTTTATTTCATGGCGTCCATTCATATTCCTGCTGATACTCACCCCTTTCTGCTTTCCTTTGATTATTTTTACATGCCAAACTGAAATGAAAATGTTGTTAATCTGAACTTTTTATGAACTTTTTTGTACAGCCATTTTCATTGCTCCGGGAACATGGATTCATTCATAATAAATATGCCGGTTGTATATGTTTTCCAACTATAATATAATGAATTACAGACTTAACAGGTGGAGGTAAAAACTTTGCATACCAGAATCAGAAACAGGATTTTCCTGATTGTACCTTTATATTTGCTGATTTTAACATCGCATTCCTTTGCTAACTCACTCCCTGTTTATTGGCAGGGTTACCCGTCCTTCGAAGTTCTGACGCTGGATTCAAATTCACCGATAGAAGTAAAGCATGAGCATCTTATATTTGACATAAGCGAATTTGATAAGCTGGAACATACTATTACAGGCAGGGTAACTGCTACATATGAAATGTTTAATCCCACGGATGAAAATTTAACGGTACAGATGGCCTTTCCATTTATCAGCAAAGTTTACAACTTCTCGAAAGAAGATATATCCATATCAGCCGGCAATGAAAATATTCCATTTGACATATTCTTAGGCGAGCCAGTGGGCAGTTACGGGGCCGCTGTTGATCAGGAAGACATCTCATTTGACTTTTCTGAAGTAGCATCAGCAATTACAGCCGGCCCATACCATGGTAAGAATTTCTCTGAGACCGATGAAGGCATTTTGTATACTTTTGAAGTAGTACCTGAAAATAATGAAATGGTATATTTTTCTGTTGGACTCGATGAAATTGACATAAACAGGACTAAAATAGTGACCGACGGATTTAACTCCATTGAAGCCGGGCAAAACTACATCAAGGTTTCGGGTTGGTGCCATGAGAAAACCGGCTTCGAAATATTTGTTTTAGGCAGTGACGCAGATTTTCGGATTGAAGGCTATACCGACGGAAGCCATAAGCAAAAAACAGATAATTTTACATACACAATTTTTCGTAAGACTCTTAATGTAAAAGTTTTTATTGAAGATATGGTTGAAAAAGAAAGAGCAGAATCTGATATTATTAATTCAACCGGTATAGACATGTCCCAAATATACAGGATGTATATATCAGCCATGGACGAAGCATTATCAGCAAATTCATTTATAACATACAATGACTTGGTAGGGGAGTTTTATGTAAATAGGCTCATCATTTTATTATATAATGTTCAGTTTCCTGCTAGTTCGGGCAAAACTGTCAGTGTCGGTTATAAAGCTCTCGGAACAATGGATTCAAGAAATACAGGCAGCCCCCTGTATACTTTTTCATATTTGCTGACCCCTGCAAAGTATTGGGCAGCGTTTAATAACCTGGATATTGAAATTATTACTCCTTCCCAGGCTCCACATATAGTTCAAAGCAACATAGAGCTGGAAAAGACAAGCCCAGGACATTATACCGCAAGTTTAGCCTCATTGCCCGAAAAAGACCTTTATTTTACAATCCATGCAGACAGTAAAATCAACATCCAAAACAGAGCTTACTCTTACAGAGCCATTCACGGTGTTTTATCCAATCCACTGGTATTGGTAGCATTAATGCTGGTTTTATTCCTTCTTGCCACTTTTGCAGTAATTAGTATTTACAGAGCCAAAAAGTGAGCTGTATTAGGCTCACTTTTTGAATTTTTTATTTTCTCTCCTTTTATTTACTTCTTCATAAAGTGTGCAATACATTCTGTGTACGCCTTCCTGTGATGCTTCAAAACGATATGTGTCATTTTGGCTTATTCCGATATTTCCCGCTTCCCTTACAGAATCAATATTAGCGCCAAGAAATATAAATTCCCATCTGTATTTTTCCTGCTGATGTCTTATCATTTCCTTTACCTGTTTATAGGTAAATTCCTTGCTTGAATTTTCCATGCCGTCGGTTGTAATTACAAAAATTACTTTGCCCGGCCGCTTACTTTCTTCGGTCATCAGCAGCCTGTTATTAACATCCAGAATGGTTTTTCCGACAGCATCAAGCAATGCTGTCATACCTCTTACATAATACTCTTTTTCGGTAAGTTTTATATTATCAATATTGACCCCGTTCCATAATATCTCATATCGATCATCAAACAGAACGGTTGTTACAATGGTTTCACCAGGCATCTCCTTCTGTTTTTCAATAAAAGCATTAAAGCCGCCTATTGTGTCGCTTTCAAGCCCACGCATCGAACCACTTCTGTCAAGCAGAAAAATAATTTCGGTCAAATTCATGTTCAAAATAATCAACCCCCTTAAGTTTGATATGATATAATGATAAATAATCAGATAAAGCAAATGGTCGCCTGCCAGGCGACATTTTCGGGGGGTTTAAATGCTTACACAAAAAATACTTCAGGAGTTACAGGCATACTTAGATAAGAACTTTCATCCCGCCAGGCTGTTTGAAAGAACATCTTTCATGGTATCTGAGCCATTACACTATGAATTGGAGAATTTTATTGAAGGAAACAAAAAGCCAACATTCAGCCAGACGCTTCTTAAGTTTATAGATAAAAAAGGCCTTAGCGATTCACAGGTTTATAGAAGGGCAGGCATAGACCGCAGGCATTTTTCCAAAATACGGTCGAACTCTGGTTATAAACCAAATAAAAGTACGGTTATTTCTCTGGCATTAGCCCTGGAACTTGACAAAAATGAAACAAATGAACTATTGGCATCAGCCGGTTATTCCCTGTCAAAAAGCGAATTATCAGATTTAGTAATCCTTTTCTGTATAGAAAGAAAAATATATAAAACAGAGGACGTAAACAGTGCGCTTGAACACTTTGGTTTAAAGCCCATTGGCGGCGTTATTGAGTAATTATCAAAGTGTTTTTCAGTTCCTTTCTGGCTTCTTTCCAATCGGGCATAAACCTGTCCATACATGAATAAAACCTTTTATTGTGGTATTTCTCAATAAGGTGAGTCATCTCATGAACCACTATATATTCAAGGCATTTTGGGGACTTCTTTGCCAATTCAAGATTAATCCAAATCCGTCCGGCGTTACGGTTACATGTACCCCATCTGGTTTTCATTGATTTTACTCCAAAGCTTTTAACTTTTACACCCATTATTTTCTCCCACTTATCTATCAGCCCGGGTATCTGTTCTTTAAGCCGGCTCCTGTACCATTCGGCCAGTATTTTCTTCCTTTGCTCCACTGTACTGTTTTCACGGACATATAAATTTATTTGGCCTTTTTCATTGCATAATTCTACTCTTTGCTTTTTATTTGTGCAAAAAACATTCAGCAAATAATCCTTGCCCTGGTAAGAATGGATCTCCCCCGATAAGTATTTTTTCCCGTGCTGTATTCCTAATGCCAGGTATTTTTCACGGTGTTTTTTAATCCAATCCAGTTTTGAACCTGCAAAGTTTCTGATAGTACTGTCTTTCATCCTTAGTGGGGCTGTAATCCGCACCCTGCCATCGGGAGGGAGGACATACAAATTCATGTTTTTAATCTTTTTTCTTACAACTTCTATTTCTATGCCGTCAATTTTAATTATATCCATGGTTTATCGTAATCCTGACCTTCCATATCTACCGGATTAAATTCATAATAGCTTACATTATACAATAATTGAATTAACTTTTTAACCTCGGCCGGCAAATTTCCACCCAGGCCATATACTCCTGCAAAGTCTTCAAAAAACATTCATCGCTTTGATTATAGTCGGAACTCACTGTTATCCCGCCTTCATAAAAAACAGGATACATTCTATTATGTATCCTGTTTCTTCATGAATCATATTATTTGATTTAAAAACCACAAGCATAAATATTCATTGAGCTGAAATCGAAATAAGTTTTATTCTTCCACGTAACTGCTCTCAGTATCAATTTTTGCCGTTAATGTTTCTCCGTCCCAGGTTATACCGATATCGAACGCCTTTGCAATATCACGAAGTTTGAAATAGTTATATCCGTCGATTGTATATGCTACAAGGGTAATTTCCTCGTTATTTTTGTAAATTTTAGATACATTGGCTTTTGCAGCCTTGGAAGTTCCGTCTCCTGCAGCCATTTCGCCACCTACAGGTGTGTAAGGAGTATTTGAAAACATATTAATGGCATTCTTCTCTTGATCCCAGGTTACATTAAACTGTTTAGATGTACCATTAAGAGCCATGGCAATATCTCTTAACTTAACATAATTGTTGTTTCCTATTAAATATGCTTCTAAGGAAACAGGATTGCCATTGAGTTCAAATTTTGTTGTTGACGGATTAGCAGTATAAACTGTTTCTTCAATGGCGACAGTGTTTTCCTGTGTTTCTTCAACAACAGCTTCGCTTTCCTGTGATTCCTCTGTGGCAGTTTCATTTTCTGCTGTTTCCCCGGTTTCTGATAATGTTGCCAGCAATTCTGCGGCTTTTTCTTCAGAAACAGGCAATATTCCGTAAGAAACTTCAGCACCGTCAATTAATAAAATTACAGGAAAATCATAAGCAAAATCGTTTATCCCATCGGTTGCTTCTGCACCGAGTCTGAAAACATAGGGCACATTTTGATCATAGTTGGTAACTTGCCCGGCTTCCTTAGCTAATATGGTTTTATTTTTATCTATAAAATCATAACCGCTCGGATAAAAGTCAACATAACCGTCTTTGAGGTTTTTAATTACCATTGTTGCACCATCAACCACCGGGATTATTTTTACACTGTTGTCAGCGTATTTTGCTATTAATTCATCGCGGCTCATTACTGCTTCTCCATTTTCTGTCATTACAGTAAATGTGCCATCCTCATTTTCCATTACATCAAGATAGGCATATAAGTCAATAACTGTAACCGGCAGTTCCGCTACATCAACCATGCCTTCTTCTATTTGTCTTCCTACAACACCCTCAATTGATATCATAATGGATTTTGTCTCATCACCCACCGTATAGTCAATTTGTGACCATATCGCCGTAGGATAATCTGATACAGCAGCATACGCCGATGTTCCCAAAAGAAAAATCAAAAGCAGCTCTAAAACCAAAATTCTTGAACCCTTCATGTTCTGACCTCCCATTGATATAAATACTGTTGAAGATAAAATCGAATTTTGTAAAACTTAGTCATATTTTGTTTGCAAAATTCCACCTAATTATACAAGCCAGACAAGCGCCTTGCCAAGATTTGCTATGTAGTTGAACCGGGTCAAATTCAGGATTGAATGAAAAAAGGAGATTCTACCGGCGTTTCATTGTATCGCTGTTCAGATAAGTGTCGCAAAATTTTCCAGAGTCGTCTGGTTGTAGGAAGTGATAAACCGGAAACTGAGTAATTTGTCGAAAATTATATTTTTTAACATCGAAGGTCTTGCACTATCAAGATTTACTTTAACGTAAGACTTTGGCAATCCGCATGAAGCATATTAATTAACGAAGAAAAAAGCTGAATGGCCGGCCGCAACGGCCGGCATTCAGCCTTCTTCATCTTCATTGGTGCAAGATTACTTTTTCTATAAAATGTCAATGCCCTCGCCCTTAAGTATCCTGTTAGTATTTCTGACTGCACACATTTTCCCGCACATTGTGCAGGTATCCTCCTGTTCGGGTTTTGAGCTTTCCCTGTATTTTCTTGGTTTTTCAGAATCAACAGCAAGCTGAAACATTCTGTTCCAATCAAGGTTTCTCCTTGCCTGACTCATTTTATAATCCCATTCTTTTGCTCTCCTGATTCCCTTTACAATATCTGCCGAATGGGCAGCTATCCTTGCAGCTATGATTCCTTCTTTCATATCGTCAACATCTGGGAGCCTTAAATGTTCCGCAGGTGTGACATAACACAGGAAATCAGCACCGTTTGCAGCGGCAATTGCACCTCCTATAGCCCCGGTTATGTGGTCGTATCCAGGAGCCACATCGGTTACAAGAGGTCCTAAAACATAAAATGGCGCTCCGCTGCAAAGCCTTTTTTCCAAAATTACATTGGCGGCAATCTCATTCATGGCCATATGACCCGGCCCTTCAATCATGACCTGCACATTTTTCCGCCATGCTTTTTTAGTAAGTTCACCCAGTACAATAAGCTCATGTATCTGTGCCGCATCGGTGGAATCGTTTATGCTGCCTGGCCTTAACGCATCACCAAGGCTTATTGTCACATCATATCTCTCAAATATTTCAAGAAGCCTGTCGAACTGTTCATAAAACGGGTTTTCGTTTCCGGTCAGTTCCATCCATGCAAACAGCAATGAACCTCCCCTTGATACTATATTGGTCAGCCTTGTGTTATCTTTAAAACGCCGGACTGTTTCCCTGTTTATACCGGCATGAATGGTCATAAAGTCAACCCCGTCCTTTGCATGCTGTTCCACCACTTCAAAAAATTCATCGGCAGTAATCTCGCTGAGTTCTTTATTAAGGAAGCCTACAGCATCATATACAGGCACGGTTCCTATCATTACAGGAGACATCTTTATAAGCCTTTCCCTGAATTCACGGGTATTGCCATATGAACTTAAATCCATTATCGCATCAGTTTTTAATTCAATTGCCTTTTTCGCCTTCTCAAGTTCAATGTCAAAATTGCAGCAATCTCTTGATATGCCGAGGTTGACATTTATCTTCGTTCTCAGACCTTCTCCGATACCTTCAGGATCTATGTTTATATGGTTTTTATTTGCAGGTATTACTACCTTTCCACAGGCGACAAGTTCCTGGATTTTCTCAGCCGATATTCCCTCCTTTTTGGCAACCGTCCTCATTTCATCAGTTATAATCCCTTTTTTTGCAGCATCCATTTGTGTTGTATACATTGATTGAACCCCTTTCTATTTTTAATTTAAATCTTCTTATTTTTTCCTCCATATCAGCAGCACCAGCTAACTCGCTATCCAGGGCAATACATTTTGCTCCGCACGCAAGAACTTCATCCAAGTTGTTCTCACCGATATCTCCGGTAACAACAAAAGGTATCTTAAAAGCCCTTACAGCATATTTTATGTATTCAAGCCATGTAGCTCCGCATACATCTTCTTTTGAAGAAGTCCTGCATATTGGCCCTACTGTAATATAATCAGCTCCACGTTTTACAGCTTCCTCTGCCTGGTCCGGGGTATGTGCAGAAACCCCGATAATCATTCTATCCCCTGCCAGCTCCCTGACTTTCTCAATGGGAAGGTAATCCTGTTCAATATGTACCCCATCCGCCTTTACCAGCATTGCGATATCCACATTGCCGTTTATAATAAAGACAACCCCCGAAGAACCGGTCATTTCCCTTATTTTCAGGCATTCGGAATATTTTTCGGATGTTTTTTTGCTTCCTCCTCTGTACTGGATTATCCCAGCCCCGGCATTTATCATTGTTTCTGCAGTTTCGATATTGCTCCTGCCTTCCGGATGTTCCTCCGAAATAATGCAATACAATCCCCTGCTCATTTTCCCTAGTTTTTCCTTTTTAAATACGGCAGCAAAAAACTCCTTTTCAGTATTATAGGCATTAAACCGGTATAGCTCGTATGTTTTTGAAAGATCGTATTTCCCAGCCAGCTTAAGGTTTTCTTCTATTGTCCTTAGCGCTTCCTGGACCCTTTTAAAATTAGCAGCAGCCAGCTCGATAACCGAAGTCTTTTCATCAATTCTGAGATTCATTGAAATATCTAAGCCCACATCGTTTACAGAGTCCCGGCTTTCAATTAAATCCCCGAGCATGTCTGAACTGCTTTTTCTCACACCATGCCTTAGTCTTTTCAGTTTTTCAGAAATGGACATATCATCAAAGCAAAACCGTGAAAGGTCTTCCAAGACCCTTATACCTTCTGATGCCCTGTTTATGTTTGCGTCAATTACTCTATAGAGCTTGTTCATTAGTTCATCGCTTCCTTCATCCTGAATAACGCTCCGGTAGCATTCAGAACCGGATCTTCCTGTTGAATCAAAAATAAATTATTGATCCTCACACCAATAAAAATGTAATAAAAAACGCTTACCCGCAGAGGTAAGCGTAAATAATCATCAAGATCATTTTTCTGCGCTTCCCTCCGGCGGTACTAACCGCATCAGGTTCAAAGGGTTAAGAGGATATCCCTCTTTCTCAGCCAGTTATGGCACCCCCAGCATAATCATCCATATTCTTTTTTATCTCCAAACTTCGAATTATTTAGCTGTCAGCCTGATTTTGATTTATCCGCTTAATACGCTTTCATCAAAGTTTTTCAGCTCAAAACGAAATCCTTCCCGTTGGAGCCAATTGATGCTGGTATTTAATTCAAAGCCGGAATCATTTATTACTATATTACCATTTTCCAGATCAAATTACAACTTTTCTATTTATCGATATGATCGTATTTTTATGTAATTTTGCCGCTATGTACCAACCAATCGTTTTTATTATTGTTCCAATTATTTGATTCTGATAATGGAATGAAATTAATTATGCAATGAGTGCGGTTTGATTCCGGCACACATGAAAAAAGCTGAATGACCGGAAGTCATCCCCGGTATTCAGCTTTCTTCCTGGAGTTGTAATACTATGATGTCAGGTTCAGAACTCATCCCATATGATAGTGTCATTCTTAATACCAACCCTCTGAAACAACCATACAACAAGGCTTAAAAGTCAGGTATTACAAAACCAGCATATATATTCTAATTTATAGGGGGGGCAAGTTAATATTGCAGGCGAAAATTTGCTATATCCGGCTTCCTTCCTTGCTTAAAGTTACCAGTAGCTGCACAAGGTTTATTCAGTGAATTACACAAAACGCGCAGCTGAACTAAGCACTTATGATCCTGTAATATGTCCTGGAAGTCAGTGCGTATACGATGGCGTAAAACACAACGAAAGCAAAAATTGTCAAAAGCGTGCATCCTGCGTACAATGCAACATTATTCAGGTTAAATATCATAAGCAGTTTTGTTATAACCTTGAAAGCAAAAGCCAGATGAACAACTGCTGCACCAATGGGCAGGAAGAATACGGTAAGTACCTGGCTTCTGATAGATTTCTTTACCTCGCTGTGGCTCATGCCAACTTTCTGCATAATTATAAAACGGTTTCGGTCATCAATTCCCTCAGCGAGCTGTTTGTAGTATATTATCAGAACAGTTGCCATTATAAACAGAAGTCCAAGGAAAATACCAAGGTAAAACAATCCTCCATAAAGTGTATAAAATGCTTCCCTTTCGAGTTCAGGCCCTTCAAGATATACGTCTTTAAAAACCTGTTTCACAGAATCCCATAATGATACAGCCAACTGAATCTCTGCATCTTTATCCTCATCAGTGTCAAATCCGTACCAGTAAGACAATTCACCCATATCTCCTTCGCCAAATAAAGCATTGTGTACGCGCTTAATTGCTTCCACATCTTTTACTACAGCATAATAATCCTGCGCCAGTACGGATGTTGTTCTGTCTACGGTAATAAAGGAAGAAAGCCGTTCTTTTATGCTCATTTCCAGGCCATTAAAACTTATTTTATCGCCGGGTATTTTACCACGCATTACAAACAAAAGTAACTCATTATCCTCCAAAGAAACCGATGTGTTTTTTATCCTGTTATAGTCATCCTGTGTAATGAAGAAAAAATTGGCAATATCATTCGTATTGTACGTAGATTTATAGTCGGCAATATACTCTGTTCCCTTTTTCAATACTACAAAATCCATAGACCGGTAATACATAGTATTCTTTTGAATAACACCAGACTTTTCAACATGAGTTTCAATCAGCTCGTTCATTTTTTGCATCTGTTCTTCTGAAACATTTTTTGCAATTATTATAATGTCTCTGGGATACCTGAAGCGCAGCACATCTTCCATGCCAATGTACAGCGAAAATGTTGTAGACAGCATGACAATAACGGCTGTTGAGAGAATACATATGTTTGCAAGCCCTACAGCATTCTGTTTCATGCGGTATATCATGCCCGATACCGCTGTAAAATGGTTCGCCTTGTAATAGTACTTTTTGTTCTTCTTCAGCATTTTCAGCAATGCTATGCTTCCTGCTGTAAACAGGCAATAAGTGCCGATAATGACAAAGATGACAGCTATAAAGAAAAGGTGCAGTGCCTCAAGCGGAGCTTCGGTTGTCACGGCAATATAATATCCTGCGACAAGGCATATAACCCCAATAATAGTCATAAGCCACTTCGTTTTCGGTTCCTTCTCTCCCAGATGAGCAGATGCAAGCAGCTCAACAAGCTTTGTACGGTAAACCTGAATTAAATTATAAGCCAGATTCACCGCAAAAATACCGATGAACAGGATTAAAGTTGCAATGACGGCCTCAGTTGGTACTTCGAAACCAATGTTAATCTTAAAAGAAATTATTTTCAGCAGCAGCAAAATCATCAGTTTGCTGAAAAGAATCCCCAGAAAAAGACCTGTGACAATACTCAGTATGCCGATCATCAGGGTTTCGCAAAGCATCACCCTGGCAATGTGCTTCTTTTCCATACCAAGAACGTTAAAAAGCCCAAATTCCTTTTTCCTCTGTTTAATCAGGAAGCTGTTGGTATAAAACAGAAAAATGACCGAAAAAATGCCTACAACAACGGTTCCCATTCGCAATATAATTCTTAGGCTCCTGCTTCCACTTACATAACCAAACTCGTCTACCACGCTCAGAAAAACCATGTTATAAAACATCATGATGGTTCCAATGCAGGTTAAAATATAAGGAACGTATGCTTTTGAGTTCCGTTTGATATTATTGAAAGCAAGCTTGTTATAGAAAAATTTACTCAAAGCGTTCACCACCTGTCGCAATCATAGTAAGTGTATCTGTTATCTTCTGATACATTTCTGCATTTGAAAGCGAGCCCTTGTAGATTTGATGGAACAGCTCACCGTCTTTGATAAAAATAACCCTGCTTGCATGACAGGCGGCTTTTATACTATGTGTAACCATTAATATTGTTTGTCCTGCCTGGTTAATCTCTGTAAAAATTTTTAACAATCCTTCGGCCGCATGGGAATCTAATGCCCCGGTGGGTTCATCGGCAAGGATGATTTGCGGTTTTGTAATCAGCGCTCTTGCTATCGCAACTCTCTGTTTTTGCCCGCCTGAAATCTCATATGGAAACTTCATTAACAATTCGCTGATTCCTGTGGATTTATGATCAAACCTTCCATTATAACCCGTGAACCCCTTTTCAAAAATCCGCGGCAGATCCTCCTTTTCAATGCCTATTCCGGTATCTTCAATAACTAAAGTATCGGGAAGGACAGGATCCATGTAAATCGAGATTTCGCCTGAATTAGTATATTTCAGCGCATTCGATAATACCTGTTTTATCACGAATGTCAGCCATTTTTCATCTGTAAGCACTTCAACATTCACTCCGCTATAGTTAAGTCTTATCTTTTTACGGATAAAGATTTTAGCGAATTGTTTTACCGCACTCTTTATGATAACATCGAGCTGAACCCTTTTTAGCACCAGATCGGCGTTCAGGCTTTCGGTACGCAGGTACTGAAGGACCATTTCAACATAATGTTCCACCTTGAAAAGTTGCTGTTGCAGTTCATTATTCCCGTCGTTCTGATTGGACTGCAGAATAAGCTGCATTGCCGATATCGGTATTTTTATCTGATGGGCCCAAATGGTATAATAATCAACCATATCACGATATTTTCGATCCATTTCATTAATGGCCCCGGTGCGTGCTTTGTCAAGAATTTTTATAAGCTGTTGATAATCCTCTTCAATCAGATTCTTCGGTTCCGGAAGCATGAAATCGGTTATGGCTATACCATTTTGAAGTTTTTTCAGAATATTATGCTGCCGGACAAAAGCGATATAATCAAAAACGCCTGTCACAAAAATAAAAAACAGAGTCAATACGGACGCATAGACTACAGCATCCAAAGGCATGTTATACAGAAAAAGGACTGTGGTGAAAATCCCCAGAGAAATAAAAAAAACAAGAATTACTGTTTTTCGGCTTTTAATATATGAAAACAGCATGTTTGGTACTCCCTTTACACTGTTGGACATAAGATTTTGCTATTCCACGATATATCCAAGACCCTTTTTTGTAGTTATGAAGTTCTCCAGACCCAATGATGCAAGCTTTTTACGCAACCGGGTCATATTTACGGTTAAAGTATTGTCATCGATAAAGCTGTCGCTTTCCCACAGGCACTGCATAATATCTTCACGTGAAATAACCCTTCCTGCATGCTCCATCAAAAGCTGCAGAATTTTAAACTCATTTTTTGTAAGCTCAACTTTTTGGTTGTTATATGATACAGTTGTATCATTCAGATTCAGGATAACTCCTTTATGTTCTATAACATTCATTCTTCCCTGAAAAGAGTATGTCCGGCGGATCAATGCTCCCACCTTTGCAGTCAATACGTTTAAATCGAAAGGCTTCGTAATAAAATCATCCCCGCCCATGTTCATAGCCATGATTATATTCATATTGTCAGATGCTGATGATATAAAAACTACAGGAACCTTTGATATCTTTCGCAATTCATTGCACCAGTAAAAGCCGTTGTAAAAAGGAAGCATCACATCAAGCAACACTAAATGGGGATCAAAGTCAACAACCTGCTCTGTAATGTTTCTAAACTCCGTAACGCAGAAAACGTCATAACCCCATTTGCTTAAATGTTCCTTTATTGCCTCTGATATGGTTAAATCGTCTTCAATGATCATAATTTTATACATATGCCTCTCCGATTGCGCAAATGGTATACAATACATCAGATTAAACAACGTTGCTGTTTCAACAAGGCAGGTGCTTTTACCCAGCTGTATTAAGCAACCCTGGACCAATAACCTTAGATCAATTTCTAAGTCAGGTTATATTTTACCATGAATTACATTTACCCGCATCTGCAAATATTACACTTCCTTTTATTGAATCATGTCTCAGAATGTTATTAAAAAACTGCCAGGCAGAGTAAAACAACGCACTCTGTCTGGCAGTTTCAGCAACAAGGCTTTTCCGGAACGGAAAACATCCCTTGCATTATTCTCCATAGTTAAGTTTTAATTTTGCAAACATATCTTCTAATGTAAAGCGTGGATCAACATAATTATAAACACGTATTAACCTCTCATTCTGGTAATGCACATACCGCATATCAGGTGTAATTCTTGGGGCAGGCTTCATTTCATAGCTGTATTCATGAGGATCCAGCAGCAGGCTTATTGCAGGCGAATCTCCAAGACTCCACATTTCACCCTTCGGGAAACGCATATTGTCCTTCATTTTAAAGTTAAAATCATAAAGCTGCCGGAACAGGTATTCCCCGATTTTGCCATATGGTTTTACCTTAACTGCCAGTTCAGCTATGCTTACCCTGATTGTTGAATAAACATTTCTGGGTACCTGCCATAGCGGTATATTTGAACGCATTACAACATTCGCAGCATCGATATCATTACTCAGGTTAAACTCAGTCTCGCCATTAGGCCATGCCCCTCCGCCTATCCATATAGCTGTCAGCCTGTTCCCGATTGCAGGTTCTTTAAGATATGCCGAAGCCAAATCGGTTAAGGGGCCAAGGAAAATTACAAATAACGGCTTATCGCTGTCTGACATTGCTTCGCGTATTATAAGCTCGGCTCCTTCTGAAAGCACAGGTGTTTGCTCATCGGGTATTTTAGTTTCAGCACCGCGATACAACGGAACTTCATCGGTCAGGTTCATCAGTTCAAGTATTTTGACGCATTCGTCATAACTTTCCTGCATGGATTTTGTTGTGCGATGAGTACCAAAGTGAGCTGCAATAATACCCTTAATTATAAATCTGGGTGTTAATAAGGCATGGACAATGGCAAACTGGTCATCAGCTTCATTCTTTGCATCAGTATTAATTATAAGCCTGATTTTTTTAGTATCCGGAATATCAAATTTGTGTTTCATATTAGCCCCCCTCTAATTTTTTAATTAAAACTCTTCATATTTTTAAAATACAGCGTAAAATATATTTAGTCAATACAAATGGCTATATCCGTGAAAAAAGTTACTTTAACTGCTTAAACCAATATTCGCATGAATAACACCTCTGATTCAAAGACACTACTATCGGTATAACCACCTGTTACACATAACTAAAAAAGGGATTTGAATTTAACTTAATAATTTTAATAATCATTTTATATTTTAAAAAAAACTTTATTTAATTAACCCTAAAACAGCATTAACTCTCAACCGGTTTCAGCCTGCACCAAAGCTGAAACGGTATGCATAGAGCAAAAATAAAGGTCTACAAATGGAAATGGCCTGCTGCTTCGGGCTGGTAGAGAATTTTATGAATATGAATGTCAATCTTGCCCGACGGAACGCTCCATGAGATCCTGTCTCCCTCGCTATAACCCAGTATGGCTGTCCCAATCGGAGAGAAAACCGATAATTTCATATTTGCCATATCAGCCTGATTCGGGTATACCAGAGAAACCTCAACAGTTTCCTCTTCATCATCGATCTGAATTAACGCCTTGGAATTCATGGTAACGACCTCTTGTGAAATTTGGTGCGGCGAGACTACAATTGCATTCTGTATTTCCCTTTCCAGGCTCTGAATAGCTTCATCAGAGACTGTTCCGTTGTGTATTTCTTCTTCAATCAGTTTCATCAGTCGTTCCTTGTCCAGTTCGGTAATATAGATTTTTTTCTGCACAACGATTCCCTCCCTGATTGACTTTATATATTGGCTCATGGATAAAGTGAAAACATGGGTATTGCCAACTGCTTGCTCCAGTGTAAAGCCTACCCGGAGAAATGCACGAATGGAGCGTATATTCTCCTTATGAATTTTTGCAACCACTTTTTCTGAACGATATTCAAAGAAAGCAATTTTCAAGGTCTCGCGGATGGTGCTTGTTCCCAACCCCTTTCCCCAGTTGGCTTTATCCCCGATTACAATTACCAGCTCTGTCTGGTTGCCTTTTTTAATCAGGCGAATAAAGCCTATAGGAGCCTTCTTTTTGTTGTGCACCATATAGAACCTTCCATTGCCGCTAAAAAAATGGGTCATTACCGGAACATTAACCCGGTTAAGCAATTGCTCCATATGATTAGAAATATTTGGAGAATCACTGAGATATTTTCTCACATCATCATCTTTCAGCCATTGAATTAAATAAAGAACATGTTGCCTGGTTATTTCAGGGCATAAAAAAATAAAAGGCTCTGACATTTTAACTTCATCCTGTCGTTATAATATTAAAGCCTTTCATAGAGATATGAAAATTCCTATGACGGTTCTTTGAGCCCAATTATAATAAATATTACCTGGAATGTCAAATTGCTGTTTGATCTTTACCCACTGAAAAAGATGTGGTACTATTGATAACGGCAATTCCATGCGGTATGCAAATAAACAGCAGAGTATAAAATACCTTGCGTTTTCCATGACACTATGTTACAGAAATGATTATATACTAATTCCGGTGCTTATGGAAACGTATTTTCCATTGCAATCGGTGTGTTTGCCGTAGAAGCTGTTGAGATGCAAATTTCAGTTTGACAGGATTAACGTTTATGTGCAGTAATACAATCAATGCACGATATTTACTGGAGGTTTATTATATATGCGTAAAACCAAAATTATCTGTACCCTTGGACCGGCCTGTGAAAGCGAAGAAGTTATGAGAGAACTGGTACTTGCAGGAATGGATGTAGCCAGAATGAATTTTTCCCATGGCTCATATCAGGAACACAAACACAGAATTGACATGCTGAAAAGAATCAGAGAGGAATTAGGACGTCCTGTTGCATTACTGCTGGATACAAAAGGCCCTGAAATTCGCACGGGTAAGTTTAATGACGGCTCTGTTACTCTGTCCGCCGGAGACAGCTTTATATTGGCATACGACGATATTTTAGGTGACGAGCGGAGAGTATCAGTATCATATAAAGGGCTGTACCGGGATGTAAAAAAAGGTGATCGAATCCTGGTGGATGATGGATTGATAGAGCTGGAAGTTAATGATATTAAAGATAAGGATATTCTCTGCACCGTATTAAATGGCGGAAAACTGGGTAACAACAAGGGAATCAATGTTCCAGGGGTTGAGATAAACCTGCCGTCAATAACCCAGCAAGATATTGATGATATCAAGTTTGGAATTGAAAATGACGTTGATTTTATTGCCGCTTCCTTTGTACGCAAGGCAGAGGATGTAACCGAAATCAGAAAAATCCTGGATAAATACAATGGCAAGGATATTAAAATCATATCCAAAATTGAAAACCGCCAGGGTGTAAATAACATTGATGAGATTCTTCTTGTATCGGATGGAATCATGGTGGCCCGTGGTGATTTGGGAGTGGAAATCCCGGTGGAAGAGGTTCCCATTGTGCAAAAAATGCTGATTGAAAAGTGTTATCGCAGTGGAAAACCTGTTATTACCGCTACGCAAATGCTGGATTCCATGATTCGTAATCCAAGGCCTACCCGTGCAGAAGCCAGTGACGTAGCCAACGCCATTTATGACGGCACCAGCGCCATTATGCTTTCAGGCGAAACTGCATCGGGTAAATATCCGGTTGAAACACTTAAAATGATGTCAAAGATAGCCGAGAAAGCAGAAAACTCAATGGATTACTGGAAGCGTTTTGTGAATACCCAGCACGAGATGCTGCCCACAATCACCAACGCAATAAGCCATGCTACCTGCACTACCGCATTAGATCTGAAGGCATCTGCCATTATTACAGTAACAAAATCAGGCCATACCGCCCGTATGATTTCTCGGTTCAGACCCGATTGCCCAATCATTGCAACTACCGTCAGCCCAAAAGTACAACGGCAACTGTCGTTGTGCTGGGGAGTTGTACCATACCTGGTCAGAGAAGCAACATCAACCGACGAGATGTTTGATATGGGAGTGGAAAAGGCTTTGGAATCAGGATTGGTGAAGCATGGTGACCTGACTGTAATCACTGCCGGCGTGCCCATTGGCGTCAGCGGTACAACCAATATTCTGAAGGTACAGCTTGTCGGTAAAGTAATCGTAAAAGGAACTGGTATTGGCACAGGTGTGATTACCGGCGAGTTATGTGTTGCCAAGACCATTGAAGAAGCAAAAAGCAAGTATGTAAAAGGCAGTATTCTTGTGGTGCCCTATACCACAAACGAAATGATGCCCATGATAAAAAGTGCTTTGGCATTAATTGTGGAAGAAAGCGGTACGAACAACCATGCTGCTACTGTGGGGCTGGCCCTGGACATCCCTGTTATTGTGGGCGCGCAGAACGCCACAAGCCTTCTCAAGAGCGGATGCGTTGTTACCGTAGATGCAGAACGGGGCATTGTCCATAATGAAAGCTTAACTTCCTGCCACTAAGGCCGGAATATCAGGCAAAAAACTGAATGACAGCCCGAATGCAAGGATTTCCTTGCCAACCGGAATAACAGAGTTATCCGAAAGGTACCCCTGTTATATTTTAGGTACCTGTTACTGCAACTCCTGAACGCCAACTCTTTTTTATATTTAAAAAGTAAAAAGTAATGAAAAGTATGTTTGAGTTGTTATAGCGGCGCAGACTGTTAAAGTTGCGCCGCTTTCTTATAAAAAAGTCATAAAAACCAGTTATAAAAACGCTTCTTTCAAGGTTTTGGCAAGATCGGTGCGTTCCCATGGCATGTTAACTGCATTGCTGCCAAAATGGCCATAGCAGGAAACTGACGAAAATATCGGGTTATTCAAGCCAAACTTCCTGATGATGCCCGCCGGGCGAAGATCCACGTTTTGCATGATGCATCTGCATAGGCCGTCATCCTGAATTTTGCCCGTGCCAAAAGTATTTATCATAACCGAAATGGGTTCGGCAAGGCCAATGGCATAACTCAGCTGAACTTCACATTTATCTGCAAGACCTGCGGCCACAATATTTTTAGCTATATACCGGGCCATATACACTCCACTGCGATCCACCTTTGATGCATCCTTTCCTGAAATTGATCCTCCTCCCCATCTTGAATATCCACCGTAAGTATCAACTTCGGTTTTTCTGCCTGTTAATCCCGAATCACCCGCTGGTCCGCCTGTTACAAACCTGCCCGAAGGATTTATAAAAATCTGTGTATCATCATCAATTAAATTGTCAGGCAGGGCATGATAAATAACATTTTTTATTACATCATTGCGAAGCGTTTCTATTTTCACGTTGTCCCTGTGCTGGCATGATAAGACAACCGCAGAAATTCTCAAAGGCATTCCGTTCTGATATTCAACAGTTACCTGGGATTTGCCGTCGGGCAGAAGGTATGGCAACTCATTGATTTTACGTACATGGTCAAGTCTCTTTGTCAAAGCATGTGCCAGCTCAATCGGAAGCGGCATCAGGCAATCGGTTTCCTTACATGCAAACCCGAACATCATTCCCTGATCGCCTGCACCCATGTCCAGCACATCCTGTTTTCCAGCTACACACCTTGCAATATCCGGGGACTGTTCATGCAAATCAACACGAATTCTGCATGTATCGGCATCAAACCCCCGCCCTCGTTCGGTATAGCCTATCTCCCTTATAACTTGCCTTGCAATTCCCTCATAATCAACCTTGGCAGTTGCGGTAATCTCCCCGAAAATATGAACCTGATCGGCAGTGCATGTGACTTCACAGGCAACATGCGCCTCAGGATCATATAGCAGGATCTCGTCCAGTATACGATCTGCAATTTGGTCGCATATTTTATCGGGATGACCCATTGTTACTGACTCTGAGGTAAAGTACGTTTTCATAAGTACTCCCTGCCTTAGACAACTTCCTTATGAGGTTTCAGCTTTCCGCTTGTTATCGGTTTATAATCAATATGACTCCATATTTCGTCAGCAACGGGAGCCCATTTTTCAGCCGCAGCCACGCATTTATCACAATAATCACCGGCTTTTTCAGGGCACTTCAAATCGGTCGATTTTGCTCCGGTTTTTTCAACCATTTCTGTTAACCTGCCTGGATTGTCCAGAACGGGACAAGGCCTTAACATGTTGTCATTAAATGGCTGTCTGGCCCTGTAAGCCTTGAAAAGGGGGGATTGATATGCTTCAAGCAGTGTTTTTTCCCTGATATTCGAATCTGAATAATGTACAAAGGCACATGGCTCAACGTCTCCATTTGCATTAATATGGATATATGCCCTGCCGGCCGCAATACAGCCACCGACAAACTGGCCGTCATTCCAGAAATCAAGGGTAAATATTGGTTTCTCTTTCCTGAACTTGCGAATCCGGTCATACATAAACTTACGCTGTTCAGCACTTACCATCAATTCAGGGACAGCTTCTGCACCTATTGGCATATAAGTAAACAGCCATGCAAACTTGGCTCCCTGTTTAATCATTTCGTCGAAATACTCTTCGCTGCCGATAACATCCACATTTTTGCTGGTGTAACAGCAGGATATGCCAAATGCCAGTTTGTGTTCCCTAAGAATCTTCATTGCCCGCATTATTGCCTGGTATGTACCTTTGCCGCGCCTGAAATCTGTAGCCTCTTCAAATCCTTCAACACTGATGCAGGGCACGAAATTCTTAACCCTCAGCATTTCCTTTGCAAAATCTTCATCAATCAATGTACCGTTTGTGAAGGCCAAAAATGCACAGTCCTTATGCTTTTCGCACAGTTTAATTATGTCATTCTTCCTGACCAGAGGCTCACCGCCCGAGTAAATATAAACGTATGTACCATGTTCTTTTCCCTGGTTTATTATACTATCCAGTTCTTCCAGCGAAAGATTCATCTTGTTTCCATACTGAGCAGCCCAACATCCGGTACACTTAAGATTGCATGCAGATGTTGGATCCATGAGAATAGCCCAGGGAATATTGCAGTCATATTTTTCAGAATACTTTGTTTGAATTGGCGTACCAATCATTGAACCATTTACAACCAGGGTTTCAAACAGAGCTTTACGTTGTCCGGCGTCAATGTCGGTCCATAAGCTCTTTATCAATTTTGACCAGTTGCTTTCAGGATCTGCAATGGCTTCACGGACTGCCACAACCTGTTTCGTAACTCCTTTTCCACTGTCATGTTCCATAAGCCAATCCAGTACTTTTGGAATATTCGTGGTCGGATCTTTGTCAAGGTAACTGTATACTGCCTTCATACCTAATTTTATCGCTTTATCGGATATATTCATATGAGCAACCTCCCCAAATTTCTTCTCAAGCTGAGTTTACAAAAGAGGAAACTACTTACTCAACAGTCAAAAAGGGAGTTATGTTCGGTTTTTGAACAAAACTCCCTTTTTAAATGATTTTTGTGCAATTTTGCATTTTTGTCTATATATTGGGCAAATCATGACTTTGTGAGCAATTTTTGAGGGCGTTGCGTATGCTTCCTTCAATGACAGTACTCAACTTGTCAACTGATTCATTTATATCAGGTTTCATATCATTCCAAAGATATTTGAGCAAAAATCCTATAAAAGCATATTGGTAGAATTCGGCGATATACCTTATGTCCTCGTCTGTCACATTCAACCCTTCTGCCTCTTTTTTAACAAACTCGTACATATGCGTATTGGTAGAGTCAAATAAATATCGTTCCAGCTGATCCCTGTTCAGAGAGTTAAATATATGATATACAATCTGTTTATTTTCCGCTACTGTTTTCATAACGGCTTTAAGCATATTCTGCCATGAATCATTGGCACTGATTTCGATTACTTTTTCCAGCTCTTCCTTGAAAAAGGATTCCAGGAGATCATAAATGTCACGGAAATGATAGTAGAAAGTATTCCTATTAATTCCGCATCTTTCAATAATATTTGTTACCGTGATTTTATCTAACGGGCTTTTTTCAAGCATTTCACGGAATGTTTGGATTATTGCTTTCCGTGTAAACTGTGCCATTTTTCTTCTCCTTAATTGAGGCAGTCTCTGCCTCTTTTAAGCAATAAAAATTATATCATAAACAGATATAAATATAAACTTATTGCATATAGCAGGTTTTGCACAGCAAAACCTGCTATTGCAATAAGAAGGTTAAATGAAATTTACGGAGGTGCTATTCTTTATTCTTCGGGCATTGGGGGCGGAGTTTCTTTCTTTGGCTTGTCTGCAACAGCGCTTTCGGTGGTCAGGATCATTGATGCAATGGACGAAGCATTCTGGAGTGCACAACGTGCTACTTTTGCCGGATCTATAATTCCTGCTTCAAACATGTTAACAAATTGTTCTTTCGCAGCATCATAACCTATGCCTTTTTCACTCTTTTTAACCCTGTCGACAATAACCGAACCGTCTACTCCGGCATTCACAGCTATCTGGCGCAGAGGTTCTTCAAGAGCTCTTAATATAATGGATGCCCCAGTCTTTTCATCGCCTTCAAGAGAATTAACAAGCTTTTCAACTTCGGGAATAGCATTAATGAATGCTGTTCCTCCACCGGGCACAATGCCTTCCTCGACGGCAGCCTTTGTAGCATTAAGTGCGTCTTCAACCCTGTATTTCTTTTCCTTCATCTCTGTTTCGGTTGCTGCACCTACCCTGATCACAGCAACTCCACCGGCCAGTTTGGCCAAACGTTCATTCAGTTTTTCCTTGTCATATTCTGAGGTTGTTTCTTCTATTTGCTTCCTTATCGATTCAACCCTGTCTTTAATTGCTTTTTGATCTCCAGCGCCATCAACTATTATGGTGTTTTCCTTCTGAACTTTAACCGACTTGGCTTTTCCGAACCATTCAAGCTTAATGTCCTTTAAAGACATACCAAGTTCATCGGATATAACTTGTCCACCTGTTAAAATTGCAATATCCTGGAGCATTTCTTTTCTTCTGTCGCCATATCCGGGAGCTTTAACAGCAACACAGGTAAATGTGCCTCTTAGCTTGTTAACAATAAGTGTTGCGAGGGCGTCGCCTTCAACATCTTCTGCAATTATAAGAAGCTTTCCGCCGTTTTTCACTATCAGTTCAAGAGCAGGAAGCAAATCCTGTGCACTGCTGATTTTTTTGTCGGTAATCAAAATGTACGGATCGTCAATTACTGCTTCCATCTTTTCGCTGTCGGTAACCATATAGTGGGAAATGTAACCTCTGTCGAAGGACATTCCTTCAACATATTCTATATAGGTTTCCGATGTTTTGGATTCTTCTATGGTAATAACCCCGTCAGAGGTGACTTTTTCCATTGCATCGGCAACAAGCTTTCCTATTTCCTCGTCACCTGATGAAATTGTGGCTACAAACGCCATGTCATTCTTGCCCTGTATTTTTCTGCTGTTGTTTTTCAAAGTTTCAACAGTCTTTTCTGTAGCCTTGTCAATTCCTCTTTTAAGAATAATTGGGTTTGCACCTGCAGCAAGGTTCTTCATGCCTTCCCTTACAATTGCCTGTGCAAGCAGGGTAGCGGTTGTAGTACCGTCACCGGCACTATCATTAGTCTTGCTTGCTACTTCTTTAACAAGCTGAGCTCCCATGTTCTCATACGGATCTTCCAGTTCAATCTCTTTGGCAATTGTAACGCCGTCATTAGTTATAACAGGGCTTCCATATTTCTTGTCCAGAACAACATTTCTTCCCTTAGGCCCCAGCGTTACCTTAACGGTATTTGCCAATTTATTCACACCGGCCTCAATTGCTTTTCTGGCCTCAAGATCATATGTTATCATTTTTGCAGACATTGCAATCCACCTTCCTTATTCTATAATTGCCAAAATATCATCCTGTTTTAATATAAGATACTCCTGATCATCCAGTTTGATTTCGGTTCCTGCATATTTACTGTAAAGGACTTTGTCGCCTTTCTTAACATACATTTTTATTTCTTTGCCGTCTTTCACTTCGCCCGGACCAACTTCAACAACTTCTGCTATATAAGTCTTTTCCTTGGCTTTGGAGGGAAGAACAATTCCGCTTTTTGTGGTTTCTTCTGCTTCTGTTTGCTTTAATACAACCCTTGACCCTAACGGTTTTAAAAGCATAATTGATCAACTCCTTCTTCATTATTAGTTATTGATATGAGGTATCGCCCCGTTGCATAAAACGAGGGAACTAAAAGACCTTTGTCAAATAAGAGCTGTAACGTGCACTAACCGTACACTATTTGGAATCATTTTTAGCACTCACCTTTAACGAGTGCTAACAACTATAATTTTATTCTATTACACCTTTTAGTCAATAAAAAACGATCCCGGATTTTAAAGATTATAGTCAAATATCTGGCAATATTTTAATAAATCTTCGTTTTTCTAATTAATGCTATGACACTTATGCAATTTTCTCCTTACATTCCACAGATTCCATCTATTGATAAAACAGACCTTACTGTTTATACTTGTATTATAGTTTTTTACAAAAACTTAGCGGTTTTCCTTCAGTCCGGAATCAGGAGAGGTTGAATTGAGCAAAAAGCAGACAAAGCGGGGTTTTGATCCCGATGATTTTAAATGGTTTTCAGATGAAACCGTTGAAAAAATAAAAAAAGCACAGGACGAGATTCAATGGCTTCTGGACAGGGGTTATAACTTTGATTCTGCTTACACTTTTGTATGCAATCACTATTTGTTTTCAGCAAGGCAAAGGCTTGCCATTCAAAGATCGGTTACCGGCACTTCACAGCTTGAAAAAAGGAAAAATTCAATGCTGCCCCTTGAAGCAATGAAAAACGGATGTGTTTATATTGACGGATTCAATCTGATTATTACGTTGGAGGTTGCTCTTTCCGGAAGTCCGGTATTTCTCGGTAAAGATGGCGTGTTACGTGATCTTGCAGGACTTAGGGGAACATACCGGATAATAGATAAAACAGACATGGCTTTGAAGCTGGTTGGGAGAAGCTTAAAAGATCTCTCCGCACAGGCAGCGATGTTTTTCCTTGATTCCCCTGTTTCAAACTCAGGCCGCCTTGGCAGCAAGATACTTGAATGTTCATATGACTGGAATATTCCTGTCGATGTGGAACTTGTACCAAATGTCGATGTGGTTCTTTCCAAAATGAACAGGATAGTAACTTCAGACGCAATAATCCTTGACTCATGCTCAGGCTGGTTCAATCTTGCAAGAAAAATTGTGGAAGATCATATAAGCTATGCCTGGATTGTGGATTTAAGTTAATAATATAAATCGCCGGGATTTAGCTTGAACATTCGGTGAATGTTGGCTTTTCGGTATTAAGCAGCTTAATGCCGGTGATGCCTTACTATGGCAGAAAAGACCTGCAATTGCAGGAGTGGTTTTGTTCACAATATGTTTTTATAATAAAAAATTGCAATCTGTGTCCTGTCACGCAAATTTAGCTTTTCCAGAATCATACTTATATAATTTCTGACTGTGCCTTCACTTAAATATAGTTTTTGGGATATTTCCCTGTTTGTCAGCCCGTCGGCTATAAGTTTTATTATATTGATTTCCTTTTCATTCAGTCCGAATTTCTCCATAGCATTTTCCTTTTCATTAAAGGTAAACGCAGGTATTTTACTGATAATTTCATCGCCGAACACCCTTTGCCCCATATACACAGCCTTCACTGACGGAATTATGCTTTCAAAATTCTGCTTCAGTATGTATCCTTTTGCCCCTATCTGAAAGGCCCTGGTAATATATTCATCATCGGTAAAGGTTGTAAGGAAAAGAATCCTTGCCTGTTTATCTTCTGCGACTATTTTTTCGGCAGCATCTATCCCGGTCATACCGTCCATTCTTATATCTACAAGAAGGATGTCGGGCCTGTGTTTTTTATACAGCTCCACCGCTTCCTGTCCGCTGTTGCCGGTTGCAACAACTTCGATTTCGCGGTCTGATTCCAGTATGGTTTTAAGTGAAGCAGTGACCAGCCTGTCATCATCTACAACCAGTACTTTCATAAAATACCTCTTTTATTATGTGGTTTTTTTTGGAATTGAAATAAAAATCTCAAAACCATTTTCAGTATTTATATTAATATTTCCGTTAAAGGAATTAACCCGGTCAATCATGTTGGTAAGTCCCAGGCCGTTGCCTGTGTTTTTGGCTTTCCCGTTATCCTTTATGATTAGCTGGTAAAGGGCAGGATGTTCATTCAGTGCAATTGTGACTTTTGTTGCATCTGAATGCCTCATCACATTTGATAAAGCTTCTTTTATTATTGAAATAAACGTATATTTCAGCCTTTTATCAGGATCACCGTACATATTGTAATCATAGTTTACCTCGCAGAATGTGAATTTCTTTATTAACTCCCGTATCTGCATATCTAGGTCTATCGATTCCTCGTATATTTTATGTACGCTCGCTCTGATACTGTTCATAGCCTGGCTCAGGGTTTCATTCAGCTCTTTCAGATGTGTTTTTACCTGTTCATCCCGGCTGACGGTGATAAGTGCACCAGCCTGCAATATGGCGCTTGAGAGCAAATGCCCCACACTGTCATGAATATCCCTTGCTATCCGGTTGCGTTCGTTCAATGTTGCAAGGTATAGCTCATTATCCTGCTTTTCTATTAATTCAATATTTTGCTTTTTTAATTTTATTGACATCTCCCTTGCTTCATCGCCAAGTTCATTGATTTTCCTGTGGAGTTGTTTCTGCATATTAAGATGCCATCGGATTAATATGCTGAAAGTTATCATTATTATTACTATAGAAAGGACTAAAACTGATGAAGACTTTGAAAAATGAATCAGCGGTATGACGGCAAGAAGGTTAATGTACCGGAATTTGTTAAAGAGCATATCGTAAGCAATTAACGGCATGAAAATTACAGCGGCCGGTACAAAACAGCATAAAACCGAGAATCCAGTTGTCAGGATTATCTTTACCCTTTCATCGTCAAAATAGCTTAAAAAGCCGCTGATAATTACCGGTACAAGCACAACAGCCACACTTACGCCAAAGTCTGGCTGGCTAAGGTATATGATCATGCTGCTGACAAATAAAATTGCTTTTTCCAGAAGGCCGGAGTAATTTAACATGTTCACTACCTGCCCATTCCTGAATAAACTGGTAGTTTTCAGGAAACTGTTCCCTGCGAAAGCATTTTATCACATAACCAGCTATTTGTATATCCTGACTGAAACTGTTTTTAAAACATGACATTTGTCATGGTGATTCGTGACTGTGTTCACTTAAAAATACATCCATCTATCATTAAAATATATTACGGGATTTATTTCACTTTAAGAGATCGCCCATTGTATCGGAGGTTAAGAAAATGGTTGTCAGGGTTAAAAATCTGGTAAAAAGGTACGGTGATTTGCTGGCTTTGGATCATCTTTCTTTTTCTATAAAAGAAGGTGAAATTTTTGGCCTTCTGGGTCCAAACGGATCAGGCAAAACAACAGCGATTAACTGTATTTTATCATTGCTTAAGTATGATAAAGGTGAAATTGAGGTTTTCGGGCAGTCGATGAGGCCTGATGCATATGATATAAAACGAAATATAGGTATTGTGATGCAAAACGTTGCTGTATATGATGAGCTGACAGTATATCAGAATATTGATTATTTCTGCGGACTGTATATTAGCGATAAAAGCACGAGAAAAAGGCTGGTAAACGAAGTTATTGACTTCGTGGGGCTTGGCGAGTTTACCGGATTCTATCCGAAAAAGCTCAGCGGTGGTCTTTTAAGGAGGTTAAACATTGCATGCGGCATTGCACACAAGCCTAAGCTGATAATCCTTGACGAGCCTACCGTTGCAGTTGATCCCCAAAGCCGTAATAAAATCCTTGAAGGAATACTGGAGCTTAACAGGCAGGGAGCCACTATTATTTACACCTCCCATTACATGGATGAAGTGGAGCAGATTTGCGGGAGGATAATGATTATTGACAGGGGAAGGGAAATCGCAACGGGAACGAAAGATGAACTTAAAGCAATGATATCCCTCGGTGAAAAAATTACCGTTGAATCCTACAGCATAACCGAAAATCAAATATCCAGCATTGAGAAATTGCCCGGCATAACCTCGGTTGAATACAAAAACAATAAATTAATGATTAAATCTGGCAAAGGCACGAATAATCTTGAAACGGTTCTTGACTTTATCAGGAAAGAGAATATTCATTTTGGAAGAATATACTCGGAAATGCCGACGTTGAACGATGTTTTTCTTGAAATAACAGGCAAGGAACTGAGGGACTGAGGGGTGATTCATGGTGTTCAAGCATATATTTACATACAGGCTGAAGTGCCTTCTTAGGGACCATGAAAACATTTTCTGGACACTGTTTTTCCCTTTGATTATGGCAACTTTGTTCAATATGGCATTTTCAAACCTTGGCAGTGCAGAGACATTTAAACCCGTCGATATTGCAGTTGTAAATGACGAACAATACAGGCAAGATAAAAATTTCAAATCAGCTGTTGAGAAACTGTCTTCCGGAGATGACAGGCTTTTCAACCTTTCGGTTGTGTCAAGGGAAGAAGCCGACGATATGCTTAAAAATAATATTATTGACGGGTATATAATTGCAGGATGGCCAATAAAGCTTGTAGTAAACCAATCGGGCTTAAATCAGAATATTATAAAAAGCTTTACAGATAATTACATGCAAACAGTTTCGGCTTTAAACACAATCCTCTCAAAAGATCCGGGCAAACTGCAAAACCTTATAAATGAAGTTGAAAGCAAAGTGAATTACGTTAAAGAGGTCTCACACTCAAATGCCGAACCTGATAATATCCTTCTTTATTTTTATTCGCTGATTGCGATGGCCTGCTTTTACGGGGGATTTTTCGGGATGCGTGAGGTATCGGATGTTCAGGCAGACATATCGCCTGTCGCAGCAAGAGTAAACACGGCACCGGTCCATAAGCTTAAAGCATTTATATACAGCTCTGCCGCATCAATTATTATACATCTGGCTGAAATGCTTATTTTACTGGCATATCTGGTTTTTGCCCTGAAGATTGATTTTGGCTCAAAGACGGCATATGTACTGCTTACCACCTTCATCGGCTCAATAGCCGGCTTTTTCTTCGGCGCTTTTGTAAGTGCGGCTGTTAAAAAATCAGAAGGGGTAAAAGTAGGGGTTTTAGTAAGCGCAACAATGATATGCTGTTTCCTTGCAGGAATGATGTACCAGGATATAAAATACATCATTGAAAGGAACATGCCGGCATTATCATATCTGAATCCTGTAAACCTTCTGACAGATGCTTTCTATTCCCTTTATTACTATGACACTTTTACAAGGTTTTTTACCGATATTGCGATACTTACAGCTTTTGTTGCCGTGTTTGGCTCAGGAACCTGCTTAATAATCAGGAGGAGGAAATATGCAAGTCTTTAAGCTTTGCCTGAAAATCATATATAAAAACAAATCACTTTTGCTCATTTACCTTGTTATATTCCTGTCCATTTCTTCAATTATGTCTTTATCTGCTGCAAATGACACCGGAACAGTCAATTCATTCGAACCGGCAAAAACCACGGTTGCATTCATGGATAAAGACAATACACCGCTGACAAACGGGTTTAAGGATGAACTGGCTAAAGTTGCAGACTTCGCTGACATTCCTGATGAAATGAACGCATTGCAGGATGCGCTTTATTTCCGCCGGATTTCATGTATTATACGAATCCCGGAAGGTTTTTCAGAGCAATTTATGGCCGGCGCGGATGTTAAGCTGGAAAAAACAAGCATACCTGACTCGGTAAATAATGTGTATATAGATTTATGCATTGATAAATATTTCAAGACAGCAAGGCTTTATGTGAAAAATATGGATGGAATAACCCAGCAGGAACTGGTTCAGTATCTTAAAAAGGACTTGTCGGTGACTGCGTCAACAGAACTGAAAACAGAAGGCAACCAGATTCCGGGTACGACTCTTTCAAACAATTTCTTTAATTATTTTTCATACTCGCTGTTATCAATAATTATCCTGGGAATGAGTACACTCATGCTTATTTTCAACAACCATGACCTGAAAATGAGAAACAACTGCTCACCGGTAAGCTCTGCCAGCGTAAACATGCAGTTTATACTGGCCAATTTAACCTTTACGTTTGCATCCTGGCTGATAATGGTTTTATTGTGCTTTGCTATAAACTATAAGAACAGTTTCAACTTGAATACCGTGTTTTATATAATAAGTTCATTCGTTTTTGCGTTCTGCTGCTCAGGTATCAGCTTTTTAATCGGTAACCTGGTTAAAAGCCGGGATGCAATCTCAGCGGTAACCAATGTTGTTGCCCTTGGGATGAGTTTTATCAGTGGTGTTTTCGTACCGCAGGAATTTATAGGAAGCCCGGTTCTTAAAATAGCAAGTTTTACACCAACTTACTGGTATGTCAAGGCTAATAATACAATAGCAAAACTTACAGGGTTTACCTTTGATGCAGTAAAGCCTGTCCTGTATGACTTATTAATCGTTATTGGCTTTGGCCTGGCATTTTTCTCGGTAAGCCTTGCTGTAAGAAAAAGAAACAGGTCATCTACATGACCATGGTATGAGCAAATTCAGGGCACTGTTAAACAGTGGTCGCAAACCTGCAATATTTCCGTTATTAGAGTTAATTAAGGCATAATATTCCCAGTTCCTGATTTCTGAATATTTTACAGCCTAATACACTCACTTATGCATCCACGGCCTTTCCATTGAGTAATAAAAAAGCACTGGAATCCAGTGCTTTCTTCCTTATCATGATTAAGCCTATTATAAAACCGGGAATTACCTGCGGGTATTTGCCAGTTCGGGTTTTTTTGAATTTATATCCGACATCTGTTCAACATAATCCATCACATATGAAATAACACTCTGTGCCTTTTGCGGATCCACCCATTCGACGGTATCCCATCGGGTCTGAACAATGGGAGGAAAATCCATCGATGAAAAAGCCAGTGTAGGAACATTGCATAAAAGGAAAATTGTATGATCCTCGCTGTACCACTGATCAACCCTCTTGATATCTGGATACTTTTTAAGCAGGTTATCAGTAACAGCGTTTACTTTTGAATTTGTTTCAAAGGATGTCATACAGTTAACTCCAACCCTGTTTCCTATTCCGTCCAGATTTATAGCCGTCAATATCTTTGGAAACATATTGCGGTATTTTTCAAGATATATTACAGCACCTTTGGCGGTATACTCCTCATCGTTAAAAGCAACCAATTCCAGCCCGACATTTAAATCTTTACGGGCAAGAATTTCTGCCATCGTCAGTAACGCACAGGTTCCGCTTGCATTGTCAAATGCACCTGCCGAGTTATACCTGGTATCGAAATTTGCGCATATAACCAACTTTTTATCAGAACCAGCCGCCTTCCGGCCAATTATATTGCCTGCACTAACTGCCGACCTTTGGCTCGGTATCACAAGGTGGATTGTACTTTCGGGCTGCATCAGTATTTTTAACCCGTCAACAGCAGAAACCGTTACCGAAGGTATATTAAAATCGCAGTCCTCAATAACCGGCCTTGGGTTCTCAAACTGAGGGCTGATTGCAACAATGGCGGCAGGATTTTTGACTTCAAGAAGGCTCACAATTTTCTTATGCTGCTCCGGGTTAAAAAATTTATTTCCTTTAGGTGTCAGAACTTCAGTTGTCAATTGCCCGTATATTACTGCAATTTTACCTGATAAATCAGATTGTGCAAGTTCCTCCACCGAGCCAAATGCTTCAAATGGCAAGTTCAGCGTACATGGCGGGCTATAAGTGTTCGGAACTGCCGGCAAATAAGTATTGCCGACAGATAATTCAATTCTTTGATGGCTCCAGAAACAGCAGGGAAACTCCAAAGTCTCCACTTCATATCCGTTCTTTATGAACACATCCTTAATATATTGACCTGCTTCCCGGTTCCTGGCCGATCCTGCAGGTCTTGGTCCTGCATTTTGAAACCAGTTTAAGTGGTTTGTAAAAATGCCTATATAGTCCATTGTAATCACTCCCTTTGTATTTTTCTGCAATATGGGAGTTTTTATACTGACATTGGGTATTGCCTTGCTGTTTCAATAAACCATTTCAACCGGTTACAGTTTATTTATCTCATGTTGTGAGAAACGTAACTTTCCACCTGTTCAATGTGCATTCCCTGCATCCGGACACCGTTATATCAGATTTGACGGAATGGTGGTTTATTTCCAGCTCTTTCTTTTGCCTCAATTATTTCCAGGGCCTCAGGCAAATGTTCTGAATGGCAGTATTGTTTCAGGTCGGAATAAGATATTGTATAAGCATTTTTTATCCTGAAAATACGCCTTGCAAGGCCAATCATGTATGCCAAAGGCTGCAGCATTGTTTTCGCCTTTTTATCTATTTGGGCTGAAACAGCAGAATTATGAATCTGACTAAGATGGCCGTTCAATGATTTTTTGGGTGGAATGGCATAGTTTATCTTTGACACGTCGATTCCTCCATTCGAATTCAATTAACCCTGATTTATTATACGCACTTATATAACGAATGGGGTTAGCCAAGTGTTGTCAAAGAATTATAATATAATATTAAAAAACAATTTAAGCCAGATTAATGATTATTAATAAAACATGCCAGCCACTACATAATTTACGTTCCGCAAAGGCACTCGTCCCTGAACTTTTTTGGAGTTTTGCCGGTAATGTTTTTAAAAACCATATAGAAATATGTATCACTGTTAAAGCCTGAACGCATGTAAATCTCATTCAGCTTTATTCCGTCCCTTATAAGCTGTTTCGCGTGCTCAACTCTTATTCTGTTAAGATATTCAATTATGCCGCTACCGGTGTCTTCCTTGAATATACGGCTTAAATACGATGCTGAGGTATGAACATACCTGGCAATTGTATTCAGCGATATATCCTTGGTGTAGTTCCTGTTTATGTACAGGATTGCCTGACGGGTAATTTCACGGTATTTTTCTGTTTCTCCGAATCTTTTCATATACTGAATTGCACTAAAATAACAGTCGAGTATTCCCTTCTGCATTTCATTAAGAGACATTTGCTGAAGGTTCTGATATACATAGTAAAAATCCGGATAAATGGTCATCAGATCTGTTTTGTATTCCCGGAGAGTTCGGGTCAGCAGGTTGATAAGATGTGCAAAAATCAGCTGTGCCTGTACCGAATTTAACCCGCTGTCACGTATATTATTAAAAATAATTTCAATATATTCTTTTAAATCCTGCCAGCTTCCATTTTTTATCAATCTTATAATATTGTGTTCGTCGTTAAAATCAATGCAATAGTTACTGCACACCGACCTGGAGATTGTACGGTCATGGATGACTATATCACTTTCTCTGTAAATTCTTTCACCCAGCGCAGCACGGGTATTTTCATATACTTCACTTATGTAAACGGGTGAAGAGGCAAATCCACTGATACTGTAGCAGGCTGTAACGTTATAATGACGCTTTAATGCAATACGGATCCGGCTAATACATGCATTGACATCCCTTAAAAAACTGTTCTGTGAATGCGTTTCTCCCATGGAAAAAAGGATAACAAAACCGCTGTCGGATTGCGGAATAAGGGCTGCATTTCCGGAAAGGTTCTCTCCGATTAGCTCCATCATCCTTTCAAACAGTATTTGCCATTCTCCTTGGGTATTTTGATTTTTTAATGTACTTATGTTATCAAACTCAGCTACCACAATCATAAAGCTACCTGAACCGATCGGCAGCGAAAGTTCCCTTGACTGTTTCAGCACTTCATCCATGTTTCGTAACCGGCCTTCCAATAAATCATTTAAAAAACGCTGCTGGAGCATTTTTCTGCCAATAGCGATTTGTTTCTTAACTCTTTCGCTGTCAAGTTTTGATTCTCTTGCCCTGTTGATTTGCTTCTGTGCCAACTGCAATACATTTAAAAGAGAAGAAGCTGTTATATTGTGTTTTAAAATATAATCCACAACACCCTGTTTTAAGCTGGTGCGGACATATTCGTAGTCATCGTAACCCGAAAGGGCAATTACCTGAATATTTGGGTAGTTTTCATGAAGATACGAGATTAAAGAAAGGCCATCCATCCCTGACATTTTAATGTCGGTAATAACAATATCGGGTTCCAGCAATTCAATTTTCTGTTTGGCAGACAGTCCGTCACTCGCTTCTCCACAAAGATAAAAACCGTACTGTTCCCAGTTGAGTATCTCTTTTATGCTGTTACGGAAAACCACTTCATCATCCACAATTAATACTGTTGTCACAAAGCCTCCCCTCCTTTAAATTTGGCAGTACCACCTCTACAGTAGTATACATTTGATAAATACTGTCGACATAAAGCCCATAATTATTACCAAAAAGCATTTTTATCCGGCTGTCCACATTGGATAGCCCGATGCCTGAGAATGCCAGAGTTTCATCGTCAGACTTAGGTTTTATTATATTGGGTAATACATCAGGGGGAATACCCTGTCCGTTATCTGTAACCGAAATATATACATTGGAATTATCGCCTGTTACCCGTACTATAATTTGGCCGCCAACATTTTTATGTTTTAACCCGTGTATCAGCGCGTTTTCCACCAGTGGCTGCAATATCAGCTTAGGAACCAGGGAATCCTCCAATTCAGGCTCTACCTCACATACAATACTGAAACTGCCATAATCACGGTAACTCATAATTTCCATATAGCTTCGCACATAGCTTATTTCTTTGCTTATGGGGATAAAATCATCACGAATATCCATACTGACATGCAATAATTCAATTAATGATACCAAAATATTTTCTATGTTATATGCCTTTTGTGTATGTGCAAGGCAACGCACTGTATTGAGCGTATTGGACAAAAAATGCGGATTGATCTGAGCCCTCAGTGCTGCAAGCTCTGCTTTACGCTTCTCTTTCTCCTTATTCTTAACATTTTCTATGAGTTGCCGTATCTGGGAAAGCATTGTGTTAAAATTACGCGTGACCTGCCCAATCTCATCACGGGATTCATTTTTTACCTCTACATTCAAGTTTCCCTCTTTTACTAGATTCATTGCGTTTACCAATTCTGTAAGAGGTTTCGATATCCTGCGGGAAAACAACTCAATTCCGATAATCATGACAACACATATGCAGCATAGCAAAATCAGCATATTCCGGAAGTTCATATATGCTTCATTGTCAAGATAGTCGTAAGGTATGAGACATACTACCGACCATCCCAGGCTGTCAATTTTATTCTGTAAAATCATATGGCTGTCTTTGCAGGGCATTGAATCTGTGCTTGTGGTGAAAAACTGCGACGGGATAACCGTCAGGTCATCCCGTACAGATTCAGCGACAGGAAAAGCTGTTTGATTTGTACTGGACACAATTCTGTTATTTGAATCCAGAATCACAATCTCTGCATTTTTGCCCAAATCAATTTTGTTAAGTCTTTTGTAAAGCATCTGCTCATTGATTCTCAGAATGATGACTCCTAATACATCGCCGCTCTCCAGTTCACGCACCAAACGTCCCATTAAAAGACATTTTTCTATACCTTTTTCGGTGTCTTGCTGGCGTCGTATATTATCCAGTTGGTGGTTGCCTGAATAAGAACGGATCACCGTCTTTCCCCCGCCGTTATAAATCAATTGCACGAATTCATGCTCAAATGGTTCCTGCAAATAGAACTTATATCCATCAATCCCATACAGGACCTCACGCTCGCCATTGGATAAATACACATAAACATCGGTCAACTCACGCACAAGAGATGTTTTAAGCGCTATGTTCATGCGAATTTCATTTCTGCGGCTTCTGCGCTGCGCAACAGACATACTGTTATAATTAAGAAAATAGTTTTGAACGACTTCGGAATAGGAAATATCTATGGCAATATTCTCCAGCGACAGAAGTACACGCTCTATATTATCGCTTAATTCAATCATAAGCTGGTTGGAATAGTGTCTGGCTTTATCGTGAATGGAATTTTGGGTTATGCGATACGAAGCAAAACTTAACAATACCATCGGAACAATTCCAACCAACACGAAAAACAGGATCAATCTGCGATATATATTTGATTTAAATGCAAATGCCCTCATATGTATTCTCCCATGCATATGCCAGCATAAGTATCAAGTTGAACGGAATGAGCAGATTTTTATCCCTTAATGCTGCCCGAGGTTAAACCCTCAATAAAAGCCTTTTGGTTGAGCATGAATAGAATTATAATAGGTATAACCGCCAAAACAGCACCTGGCATTAGTAAGTCATAGTTGTTGCCATAGGGTGTAATTAATGTGGAAAGTCCTATAGGAATTGTAAGTTTTTTATTGCTTCTTAGAACCACCATTGGCCAGACAACAGCATTCCAGCTGTTCATCGAAATGAGAATTGCCATTGCGCCAAAGGCGGGTTTCATCAAAGGCACCATTATTCTAACGAATATTCCGTATTCTGTCAATCCGTCAATTCGGCCGGAATCCATCAATTCCAGCGGCAATCCAAGAGAATACTGGCGGAAAAAGAAAACCGCCGAAGGGAAAACTGCAAAAGGCAGAACAACTCCCCATATTTTGTCAAACATTTTCAATGATACCATTTCCTTGTATAGAGGCAAAATCATAATTTCAACAGGTATCATCATTACCAGCAGCACCATAATAAATACAACATTACGATACTTGTATCGTGTGTATACACCCAGCCCATACCCTACCATGGATGTGAGCACAAGTCCCAATACTGTCTGTACACCTGTGTAAAGCAAGCTATTTCTGTACCAATAAAAATAATTGCTTTCCTTTGGATCAAATAAAAGCTTAAATTGGTCCAGGGTAAATTTCTCAAAATGAGGATTAAGGGTGATACCGTGCCGTATCATCTCAACCCCGGGTTTAAAGGCTGAAACAATTAAAAAGTAAAAAGGCAGAAGCGCAAATATTGCAAAAAACGAAAGTACCAGAATTATTGAAATTTTAGACGCCTTGTTTTTGCTGATTGAATCCATTAATAATCCCCCCTTCGAAAAGCCCCGAATAATTTAAGCTGTATTAAGTTTATAATCATTACCATGAAGAACAAAACAACCCCCGCAGCAGCACCAAACCCCATCCGTGCTTCGACAAAGGCTTGCTGGTACAGGTATCCAACCATTGTAGACCCAATTTCACCAGGTGTCCGCGCCGTGCCAAACAGCGCATACGATTCAGAAAACATGGCAAATCCGCCATATACGCTTATCGTAGTAACATATATAATAGTTGGTTTCAAAAATGGTAAGGTAATATGTAAAAAACGCCTGACCGGCCCTGCACCGTCAATAGCTGCCACCTCGTACATTTCACGGGGTATGCTTTGAAGCGCTGAAAGAAAATATACAATATTAACACCCAACCAACGCCATACACATAATGTAACCAAAGCGAACATTGTAGGAGTTGCCTCTTTCAGCCAGCGCACGGGGCCAATGCCAAAGAACCCAACGATTGTATTAAACAGCGCATCAGGTGTATCACTGAATGCAAACCTGAAAAATATACCTGCTACAATAACCGAGGTTAACTGGGGGATAAATAAAACAGGCTTGAAAAAAGAAGCACCGACATGCTTTAAATTCAGAAAAACCGACAGAATTACCGGTAATGGCACAAGGATTACAATGGTCCAGAACGTGTACGTCATTGTTACCCGTATGGCAGAGAGAAAACGATCATTTAAAAGATTTTTGTAATTGGTGAATCCTATATAACGTACATCATTAAACCCGTGAATCTCCTGAAAGCTCATCTGAAAAGTTGAAAAAAGCGGATAAATGAAAAACAGCACGAAAGAAATTAAAAATGGCAAAACAAATATAAACGGAACTACATTTTGGGAGTTTAAATACTTCTGAAAAAACTTGCCCGACAAAATTGAAGAACTACTTTTTTGCATACGCCAACCCCTCCTAAAAAATGCAGCAACTTATTAAATAATCTCATAGCACAGGTATCAGCCAACCAAACCGGCGATTCAGGCATTAGGCCGCAAAGAACTGTTTTTTCCATTCTTTGCGGCCTAATATAAGTAAGCTTTAATTGCAGACCTTCATTGAATCAGTTTGTTCTTAATTCGGCTGCCGCAGCTTTAAGTGCTTCTTCCGGCGTCATGCTTTTTTCTGACAATACTTTAAATACTACAGAAGACTGCACCAGTGTCTGCGCATTTGGGAACTTGTCGGTAATATTTATCGAAGGAAGCTTGTCACGAAGTTCAACAAGCATGTCAAACACGCCTGTGCCATAGTAATTTGTAAACTTGTTAGGCGCTTTCATTTCATCCATTTCCCATACATCCCAGCGCAAAGGATCAAAACCAAGAAGGGTCCAGCATTTCAGGGCACCTTCAACCGACAACTTGGAAAATGCCAGGAATTCTTTTGCAAGTTCAATGTCTTTGCATTGATTTGTGATTGCCGTACCTGTACCACCCATACCGGCAGCATAGCCACCGTTTTCTTCCCACAGCGGGAGAGGACGGATAGCAATCTTACCCTCCAGAGCAGGCATATAATCAGTAAAGCGGTTCATATACCACTGGGGCATCCAAACCGAAGCTGCACCCCCTGCTTCCATGAACCCGTAGTACTCTTCAGCATGGTGGAATCCCCCTGGTGCTGCAACTGCAATTTTGTGGACATACATTAAGTCATATAAAAATTGCAGTACCCTTATATTTTCCTGGCTATCAAGGATTACGCTCCCATCCTTTGCCAGCCAGTCCCCGCCGGCTTCAGTTACTAACGGGTAGTAGCTCCAGTGTTCCTGTATTTCCAATGTAGTCATTGGAATGCCGGTTTTCTCTACAACTGTCTTACCGGCCTTTACATAGTCATCCCATGTTTTGATATCATCAATGTTTATACCTGCCCGGTTGCATATCTCAGTATTGTAGTATATTACAGGAATGCCGACATGATAATCTATACCGTAATACTTGCCGTCCTTGGCATAGTTTTCAAATCTTGACATGATCAATTTATCTCTGATAGGTTCAATTACATCATTGAGCGGTACAAGCTGCGGTGTGCCTTTAAGATAGTTCGCAAAGCGGCCAATCTCAATATCAACGATATCGGGAGCCCCTGTGCCTGACTGAAGAGAAATAAGCAGGTTATTATGGTTATCGTCATAAGAATATACCCCGACTTCAAGTTCTATTTTACGATCAGGGTTTTGTTCATTCCATGTGTTTACAGCATCAACCATAAACTCCTGATGGGAATTCTGGAATGTCCAGAAAGTTAAAGTGGTTGTTTTGGAAGAACCAGGTGCACTTTTGGAACCTGTAGGTGTATCATTTACCGTAGATGCTTTTCCATCACAAGCCGACAACATTGTAACAGCAATAAACAGGGTCAGGAACAGTACAATTACTTTTTTTAACATACAAACTCCTCCCTAAAATAATTATGTGGAAATTAATAAATTTACAGGATCATTGTATAATCAGGAACCATGTATTTCATTAAAAATCTTTTACCTTTTAATAAAATATTTTTACCTGGCTTAAATAAGCGGGATTATTTTGGAAAAGCACCAAAGAATGGCTTCCTGTTAAAATAAAGAATTGAATATTAAATATTTCATCCTTAAGAAATGCCTAATACCTAAATTTATTCCAATATAATAAGCGGAACCACCATTTCTTCTCTGGTCAGCCCTGCATGGTGGCCTTTATAGCCCTTTTGCTCACCTGCCGTGAGTGTCCTGTATCGCAGCAGCTTGTTGCTTATGCCGCATGCCAGGTAATTTCCTATAAAATCAGTAACTTTTTTATGTGTTATTCCCCTTCCGAACATACCGCTGCCAAGCACCATTTCTTTAGGAATAAGTATAAAATCATCCTTAAAGTATTTGTTGAACCTTTCCTCAAAAATCTTTTCCATTCCTGGCTTTACAAACAGCGAAGCTGCCCGTGGTTCTATTGAAGGCGGCATAACCAGGCATTCGTCCAGCTCCGGAATATCATTTATATATACTTCATCAGTTATGTCTAAATGCCCGTGATCAGCACTTATAATAACCAATGTATCATTAAGCTCCTTATGCATTTTTAAGGCCAGCCTGTCAATCGTCTGCATAATAAATTTTACATCATTAATATAACAGCCCTCTTCATGCATTGTTGCATCGGGTTCGTACCAGTATGACATAATGAACTTGCTGCCTGGTTCTTTAGCAACGAATTTTACACTGTCAAAAACATTTTCAGCAGATTTTACTCTGACGTTTATATTTGGATGGTCAGGAAAAGAGATGTTTTCAGGTATAATGGCGTATGATTTGACAGCGCTGTTGGCTTCGTCAATCAATTGAAAAACCGTCCTGTAAGGCATTAATGTAAATGCGGCATGCTTACCGAAGCTATTTTTCGTGAAACTCTCCCGATTTGTAAAAGTATCAATTATAGCACTGAACTCTTTGAAATAAAGTGACCACCCCAGCCAACCATGTTCATTTGGCGATAAGCCTGAGTAATATGCTGTCATTGCAGCCGTCGTGGTACATGGATAAACCGATGTAATTTGCTGTTTCATATTGCTTCTTAAAAAACTTGTGCATGGGAGATGTTTTTCAAGGATATCCACACTCATACCGTCAAAAACCATCAGCGCAACATTTTTATAACCCTTCTGCAACGCTTTATCAATAAGCCCGATTGTGGAGTATCCGGTCCTTACGCCAAAATATTTCAGTATGGATGACGTGATATTTAGAATGCAATTATCATAATCGGGTTTTATTATTTTATTACCTTCAAATTGCCCGTTCTTTATACTCATATTCATAACAAACCCTTACCAAATCATTCCAGCCGGTTTATTATGAATATACACAAAAACATTGAGCAATTCAAGTAGATTATTAAATTTTTCCAGTAAAATATGCATTCAGTTAAATTATTACGCCATAACATACCGCATTTTATCCCTTTACTGCAGCACCTACTGTCAGGGCATTTTCCACCTGCTTGCTGAAAATACAGTATATAATTACCGTAGGCAGGCTCGCCATTACCATCGTGGCTCCCATTGCACCCCAGTCTGTGGTAAATGCGCCCTGGAAAAACAATACTCCCAGAGGTAATGTCTTTAAACGTTCATTTACCACCAGGACATTCGCAAGTATGAACTCATTCCACGCATTTAAAAATATGTAAATAACCAATGTAGCTGTGGCCGGTTTGACAAGGGGTACTATTATTCTGAAAAAGCAGGTAAAAACACTCGCCCCGTCAATGCATGCCGCTTCTTCAAGTTCAGCAGGCAAACCGACAAAAAAGCCGTAATATACCAGGGTAGCAAAAGCAAGGTTTATACCGGTATATGGCAGAATCAGTCCAAAACGGCTTGAGCTTAAATTTAACCCGTTTACAATCCGCGCAACAGGAATTAGAATGGCCTGAACAGGTATAAACATCCCGATGGAAACAATAATTCTTACCAATCCTCTTCCTCGCCATTTCATGCGGGATACCGCATAAGAAAAAGGCAGCGCAAAAATAATCGTAAAAAATACAGTTGCAACAGATACGAAAACACTGTTTCCGAAATAAACAGGCACACTGTATTCCGACCACGCTTTTACGTAGTTCTCAAAACGCAGCACCCTGGGAAATCCAAACGGGTTGGTTACAAAAATCTCGTTGTTGTTTTTAAACGAATAAAACAGAAGCCAAAGGATTGGATACAGGGATATACCGGCATAGAACCAGCAAAAAACGCCCAGAATTGTTCTCCCGAGTGAAGTCTTCATATTAACCTGTTTTTTAGCAGTTCTTCTTTCCACCATTTGATATTTCCTTCCGCTAATTTTTTACTCCGTTATATTTTAAACCGCTCAGAGCATTGAATAAGCTCTTTTTAGGCTTATTATCATCGTCATTTAGCCTGATGATACGGTTAAGAATTATAATAACAACAAGGCATTGCAGTACCATAATACTTGCAGCCGCCATGCCGTATCCATAGCGGTATTCCCTGAAAGCTGCCTTGTACATCAGGTATGTTAAGGTGTATGTAGCATTTCCCGGACCGCCCTTTGTCATTATAAACATCTCGGAAAACGCTTTAATTCCACCGGTAAGTGATACAATAAGGCTCAGCTTATAGGTTTCTGCAAGGAGAGGGAGCGTGACACGCCAGTACGTCTTCCAGGGAGACGCCCCGTCAATTCTGGCAGCTTCATAGTAATAATCGGGAATGGATTTCATGCCTGCCATGATCAGGGCGAACTGGTAACCCATCCATTGCCACGCATTTACAAACGCAACGGCAAAAATTGCTTTTGACGGTTCTGAAAGCCACTTTTGCCGATAATTTAATCCGACAGCCTTAAACAGGTTGTTCAATAACCCATAGTCGGCATTATATATGGAAAGCCATAGCTGGCATACCACAGTAACCGAAAGGACGACAGGCAAAAAATATGCGACACGCAGAAAATTACGCCCGAATATTTTTGAATTTGTGATAACAACTGCGAAAAAACTGGCAAGAACCAGTTGAAACAGAGTGATTATACCTGCGAATATCAAAGCATTTCTATTCGCAATACTGAAGACGGTATCCTGAAAAAGCCGTGTATAATTGCCAAATCCGATAAAAGTACCGCTTCCAAGACCGTTCCAGTCATAAAAGCTCTTTACAAACACCTGCACTATGGGGTAAAGCACCATTACCAGGAAAACTGCAAGTGTGGGAAAAATAAACAATATGATAGCCAGCGGGTTACTGTAGAATTTTTTCAAAATGATGCTCCTTCCGATTGTTGTTATATTATGCCATAACGAGATCCTTCGTCGCACAGCATAAGGCATTGGCTCAGTGTGGACATTGCTTTCACCGTACTTCGAAGAATCCCGTTATAATACATCCGGATTTATTTCAGAGAATTATCCACTTCTCTTATGAAGTCTTCCACGTTATAATCAGGTACAAGAAGGAATTTTGTCTGATCCTCAATTGTTGTCTTAAAGACTGAATTTGTTAAGTGCCAGTCGAATTTTGTAATGCTAGTTATTTTCGGAATGTTATCCATCAATTTTTTCGTCATCGGCGCGTATTCCACTTCGGGCTCAACATCAACATTTAATGCGACAAATGGCATTCCGCGCAGTTTTACTTTTGCTTCACAATATTTTTCTGAAATAAAAGCCGCAACTTCTGCTGCCAGTTCTGCATGTTTGGAATCTGGATTCACTGCGTATCCTGCCGCTGCCCCGCCACCTGACCATACAGTCTTTCCGGCTTCATATGATGCCTTATCGTATGAGGGGTAGTACATCCAGTCCACTTTATCGCCCAAGGCTTTGGTCGCATCCGGAATATACCATTGCCCGTTGAGGAACATTGCTGCCTTTTCTGAAAGGAACAGTTCCGAAGCCTGATCATAGTTTGTAACATTAACACTGTCAGAGAACAGTCCGGCTTTAACTAATTCATTCATCATCCTGGCAGCATTTACATAAGCCTCATCCGAAGCCTTGCCTTTACCGTTATCCAGTTTTGCAATCCCTTCCTGATCCCACCTGGTAGCAAGGCAGTCATAAAACGCAACTGTAATCCAGCCCTCAGCGCCGAAAAGGGCCATTGGTACTATATCGTTGGCTTTGAAAACTTCTATAGCAGTCATTAACTCATCAAATGTTGTTGGTACATTTACTTTATATTTGTCGAACAGTGCTTTGTTGTAATACCAAACTACATATTCGTTGCCTGCATAAGGAAATGCATAGATATTGCCGTCTTCGTTGTACAGTATGTTTTTTGCGCTTTCAAACACCTTGTCAACGAACCCTGTTCTTTTCGCAACATCATTCAGAACCATGATATTGCCCGACTTCTTAAAATTCTCGATTTGTGCAAGCGCTACCTGGTAAATATCAGGGAGATTGCCTGTTGCAGCCAAAGTCATCAATTTCTGTCCGTCATCCTGTGCCTGGGGCTCCAGTTCCAGTGTAACATTCGGGTATGCCGTTTTCAGTGCTTCAACTGCATAATCATATGGAACTTTCGTGTCATCATCAAAATATTGCGCGTAAATTCTCAGGGTGATTTGCTCGTCTGCCTTCTTTTCAGGTTCTTTCTCTGTAACCGGTTTTCCTCCTGTTGCTGTATTGTTACCTGGATTTGCCGTACAACCTGCCAGCAATGAAACAGCAATTGCCATGGTAAGCAGAATCACTAGCCTCTTTTTCATACCTAACCTCCTCAACACATTTTAAAGGCTTCCTTCTCACCGGAATCCTTCATGTTAAGTTTATCCGCCCCAGGTATTTCAAACAATGGAATATTCAAAATTGTTTGGTAATATTCAAAATTAAATTAAACTTTTTTCGTAGCGCTGGGTAAATACCCATAAAATTTCTTGTAGCACTTGCTGAAGTAACTTACATCGTTATATCCCACACTGTATGAGATGCTTGAGAGCTTCTGTACTCCCTCCAGAATCAGTTCCCTTGCTTTTTTCATACGTACAGAAGTAATATAGCTGCTCATAGTCATATGGTATTTTGACTTGAACATACTGCGCAAATATGTCTGGTTTACACGGAGTTCTTTAGAAATATCCGCAATTGTGAGTTCGGGGTTTTGGTAATGCCTGTCTATGTATGATTTAGCCTGTTCGGCTATATGATGTGATACCGCATCAATGTTTTCTTTTTTGTAATCTATCGTTCTTTTATAGCAGGAATATATAAAAGACCGCTTTTCGGTGTAAGGTATGTTGCCGGTCAGCATGCTGTATGGATGGAAGTCCTTTCCGAAAATATCATCAATGTTTCTTCCGCTTTTTACGATATATGAAAGAAGCAGGCTTAACAAGCTCATATATATCATTGGGGCAAGCTCAGGGCTTTCATATTCCCTGATCCTGTCCAATTCGGAAGAGATGGACTTTTCAATCCGGATGTAATCCAGAGCGTCAAGGCTGTAATATATATCATCGATTATTTTCCACGAGTAAAATTCCTGGTTTGTATGCAGCCGCCTTTTTTTATAATCAAAAAACCCGGTTTTCCGCTCGTTATATGCAATACTCAGCGCCTGTATCGTCTGGTAATAAGCATCTTTTACATGTGACATGCCATAACAGTAATCACTGACACCCACAGAAATATCGAAGCCCAGGTGCTTCTTTGCAAGATCAATTAAGTCCTTAAATTCATAAGCGGCATAGCTTTCCATGTCTTTCTGATCTTTGAAGTTTAATATTGTTACAATATTGCCTTCAAAGTCATAAAAGATTTCAAATACGCCTTCAATTTTTATCATACTATGAAGCAACTCGAAAAGGATTTGCTTCCATTTGACAATATTGTCAGAGTCCACTTTGTTCTCGTGCAGCTCTATTCGCACAGTTATTACAATGAAATATTCAGATGGGAATATTCCGGCGCTATATACATCATTGGGGTTATTTGAATAAATCAGTTTGCGGAGCAAATCTTCCTTCTGCTTTTCGTAAAATCCGTCCTTTTCATTTTTCTCTTCCAGGTGCCGGTTTACATTATCCTGAAGCTTCAGGAGCGAAATAATCAGTTCTTCCTTTTCAAATGGCTTTACAATGAAATCACAGACGCCAAGCTTTACTGCTTTTCTTGCATATTCAAACTCACCGTTCCCGGTTATCAGAATTATCGACAAGCCCGGGTTTTCCTTAAGTAGCATTTCAGACAATTCCAGCCCGTCATAGTATGGCATCACAATGTCGGTCAGCACGATATCGGGAAGGTATTTCTCGTAAAGTTCCAGCGCTTCCCTTCCATCCTTCGCTTCACAGCAAATTTCAAAGCCATAGGCATTCCAGTCGATAAAGTCTCTGAGGTATTCCCGGAACACCGGCATATCATCTACTATCATTATTTTCATCATAGCCTGGTTTCATCACTCCCCCCCTTGTTCCTTTGGCAGACGGATGTCAACCACCGTTCCTTCTCCTTCGGTACTTTTTATTGAAATTCCGTATCTTTCTCCAAACAAAAGTTTTATCCTGTGGTTCACACTGTATACTCCAAAATGGCCTTCGGTATTGCTCAGCAGTATTGATTCCAGAGTTCCTTTTTTCATACCCACTCCGTTATCCACCACCGACAGGATTACATAATCATTTTCCAGCCTGCTGGTGATTCTTATGCTTCCTGTCCTTCCCAGGTACTTTATCCCATGGTATATTGAATTTTCAACCAGGGGCTGAAGGGTAAGCTTCGGGATCAGCAATTGCTCAACCTGTTCGTCTACATCGGTTTCATATGTGAACAAATCGCCATACCTGATTTTTTGCAGTTCAAGATAATCTTCAACAATTTTCATCTCCTGGCCGATGGTGATAATCTCTTTGCTGCTCGAAAGGGAATTGCGGTAATAATCGGCCAGCTTGCTTGTGGCCCGTCTGGCCTCACTCGTTTTATTCATCTCGATAAGCTTAATGATAATATCCAGCGTGTTATATAAAAAATGAGGTTTTACCTGCTGGTGAAGCAGCGAAAGTTCGTATTCGCGTTTTTTCCGTGCTTCATAATCCACCTTTTTCAGTAATTCTTCCACCTGTTCGGTCATGTAGTTGAAGCTTTTTCCCAACTGTCCTATTTCATCACCGGTTTTGAAGTTAAAACGGATTTTCATATTTCCTTTAGCGATTTCTTCCGCACCTTTTTTAAGTTTCAAAAGGGGTGCGGTTATTCTCGAGGTAAGGTATCCTGAAAGGGCAATTTCAACTACAATTGCCACTGTAACGACAATTATGACTAAATATAATATTTTCTTTGCCTCTACATTGAATTTGTTTAAATCGGTTATTCCAATCAAGGTCCATTGATAGCCCTCAATCCTGTAATGGGAGATGAAATACTTGTCACCCTTGTGTTTTCGGATCCTGTTTTCTTTAGATTCCTGAATCAAATAAATTGCATCCTGCTCCTCAAGATTCTCAGAGCATATCTTGTAACTTATAACCTGGTTATTGTCATCCAGCAGCCAATAGCTGATAAGCTGGTTTGTCAGGTTACGTTCAATGGAGCTGATATTTACATTGATAATAAGGTAACCTAAAGGTTCACCTGAATTTATCCTGATAATTTTTTTACCGAGTGTAAGCACCGGAAGGCTTGCATCCCGAACCATATACTCCCTTTCTGCATATGGGAACCATATTGATTTTCCGCTGGTTCCCTCCAGTTTTTCCAGCATAAGACTGTTCTTGAATCCTTCTATGTTCTTCAGCATTGAATTATCTGAAACATAAAAATTTCCGTCTGAACTGTAAAAAGCAACTGAATCAATTTCATCGAATACAATTTTGGAAACGTACAACTCGTTAGTGATGGTTTTTTGATAGGTTAAGATGCTTTGTTGTGATTTTTGGTTGAATTGCTCTTCAAATGCTTTATTTATGTTAACAGTTAAATAATTGGAACAGTTTTCAGCATCCCTCAGCACCCTGGTGATACGCGATGCAATGATTTCACTCGCATCCTCAACGCTTTTTTCTGTCCGTTTATTCACCGAGTCATCATAAACATCTGTCAAAAGAACTGCGAATGCAATCATCGGTATTATGGCAACCATAACGTTGATCAGGATAAGCTTTTTCTTGATGGACATCTGGTTTTTGGACCATATCATAGGATTTATCCTCATATGTACTACTTTGCTTATCTTTTTATGTACCCGAGAGAGACTTCATGTTATAATATCGAATTCTTAATTTCTATTGTTTTCAATTGATAATTTAAGCAAATTGGGATTTTTATCTATTTAACTGTCCAATTTGCTCCGTTACAGCATAAATAAATTATAATTATGATAAATTAGTTATAATTTATTTTGCTGTAATGAAGACTGCCCCCCACAATTCGGTATTCATTACAGTATTCTTTTATTATGATCTATTTATTCCCATACTTTTGCAGTATTCTTTCTGCTTCCCAGGTAATTTCAAACTTTAAGGCAGCCGGTTCCAACACTTCGGCATCTGCGCCAAACCTTAATACCCACTGCAATATATCGGGTGAATAGGTTGTTTTCTTTTCAAAAAGAATTTTATCCCCGTCAAGGATGGTAATCTTATCGGCTTTTTGTGCCTCATATTCTTTTACATACCTTGCACCCTGGCCTTCAAATATAATTTTTAATGTTATATCTTCATCTCCCATCAACTTTTCAAAGCGGTTTTTATTGTATTCCTCATAGAAATTTTCAGGCCGCTTGAAAGTTTCATCCAACATTTCCACACTCTTCATGCGAGATACGCGGAAATCGCGGATTTCCTCCCTGAGATGGCAATAACAAATCAAATGATAACAGCCTTCCCTGATCTCAAGGTAATACGGATCTATTTTTCTGCGTGTCATTTCATTATTGTTAAACGAAAAATATTGTATCTGTAGCCTTCTGTTTTTTTCTATTGCTTCCCGTATTATTCGCATGTAATTCTCGTTAATGCATTTTTCAAGCACTGCCTCGGACGGGTTCACTTTTATAAAGTCAGAAAGAGAGTCTATGTAGTTCTGCTTTATCGGGGGAACTTTTTTAAGCATATTTTCAAGCAGGTCCTGTGCTGTTTTTCCTACATCCAGTACCGAGTATGGTTTTAATATTTCTTTCAGAAAGTATATAGAGATAAGTTCCGGTACAGTAAATGTTATGTTTTTAATGTTATACTTGTCGGCCTTGTAACAGATTTCTCCGGAATTGTTTTTTTCCTCGTACACAAAAAAGTGCCTGGAAATATCATCTATATCCCGTTGAATGGTTTTTTTGCTCACATCTATTCCCAGCTTTTTCAGGTTATTATAAATCTCCTGGATTGTATACCCTTCCTTGCTTTCTGACAGGACAGAAAGGATGTGCATTTGTCGTTCAATTTGCTTTATATCGGCCATAAGAATCACCAATGACTATATCGGAATAATATACGCTTGCTATTAATTATAGCACTAACGCCATACATTGGCATATACTTATTTGGAAGATTCAGCCTGTCCTGCCTGGAATATATCCGAAGTAATCGCCAGTATTCGTTTTTTCACAGAAAACAGGCTGAATTTTAGCCATATTAACTCTTAACCCTTACCAGGCCATGCCTTGTAAAATACAACTCACCGCTCACAACTTTTTCGTTAATAATCCGCTCCAGTATACGGCAATAGAGTTCAATCTGCTTTGAATAATGCTGAACCAGAAGATTTAACTGTTCCTCTGTCTCAAAATAGTTTGTCTTATAATCAATCACCGACCAGCCATGTTTCTCTTTTACAGCCAAGTCTATTTTTCCGTTAAGGACTACGGGCAATGCATTTTCAATCCCCAGTATTTTATGTATTTCATCGCTGCTTTCAAGTCTGATTGAAAAAGGAACCTCGGTAAGCTTTACTTCAGCATTTTGAATTCGTGAATAAAGTTCGCTCCCTTTAAATTCCTTTATTATTTCCTCTGCTTTCCTGATGTACTCAGGCCCAGTAAACCCATACTGTTTCAGAATCAGTTCACAGCAATTGCCGTAGAATGTTTCATCCCTTACAAGCCTTTCAATTATTTCATGAATGGCACTGCCCCACTCCGGGCCAAGTCCACCTTTTATATCGTGGGGAGGGGCTTCCTTAATTATGTCTGTTACGGCCAGCTCTATGTATGTAGGTTTTTTAGCCGAAACAATTAGGTTATTAACTTTAATTTTAAATTCCTCAAGTTCTTCCTTTTCCATGGATGAAGATTTTTCAGGCTCTTCAGGCTGAGGAATTTGAATATCCGGTATTTCATATATGTCATTTTCCTTGTTGGTAAAAATGAGCAGCGGTTCCCACGGGTTTTTACTGTTGGACTTATCACAGCCGGAAATAAACAGAAGGTTCCTGGCCCTGGTTGCAGCAACGTACAAAAGCCGTGCCTCTTCGGCATTCTGGTACTGAATTTCTGTGGATTCATATTTATCCCAGTTTAAAGGCTGCCCAACTATTTTGGTTGAGAACTCCCCTGCTTCCTTTTTTATAACAAAATAACCTTTTGATTTTTCTTCGGTTCTTTGAATGTGGCAATCGGGCACAATATTGGGCCGTTTATATGGATGGGCAAGGAAAACAACGGGAGCTTCAAGCCCTTTCGCTTTGTGGAGGTTCATAATCCTGACGGCATTTTGCTCTTCACCGCTTATGTCAAGCTCCTCATCCAAATCTGCGTCGATTATGGCTTGAAGCTGATCAACCATTGAGCTAAAATCGCTGAAACCCGAAAAAACATTACGCCTAAGCATTTCCAGAATTTTTATTATATAACCGCATCCGGTTTTGCCTTCGGCTCCGGCAAGAGTTAACGGAATAAGGCCTATGTCCTGCGCTATATTTTCAAACACTGCTACAGGAGGTTTGTTTCGAGCCCAGTTAAGATACATTAGCAGCTTTTCATAAGCGCTTTTGAACAAAGCTGCTGTTTCTTCCTGTAAATTCTCAGGGATTTCCGCATATGGCTTAAAAGAGCCGCCAGAAAGCTTGTACTCTGCCAATGCTTTATCGCTTATGCCAAAGAACATGCCCCTCAAAACGGCGACTAGGAGAACCTGGTTTTCGGGATCCTGCAAAAACTTAAGAAGTATAACAAATTCTTTTAACTCTTCCACATCGGACAGTGAACTGCCCCCAGACATCTGTACCGGTATGCCGTATTTTTTCAGAGTCTTTGCATAGACTTCCATGCTGTCTTTATAACGCAAAATTATTAAAAAATCCCTGTATTCAGGTTTTTCGGAAAGGCCCTTTTCCTTTTCCGCATTTGTCCTTGCAAGTTTCAAGCCTTTATTATCCACTGCATTACGGATGATCCGCGCAATATAACCGGCATCCTGTTCCACTATTTCCTGTTTCTTTGTGAATTGCTCGGGTATGCTTATAACCCTTACCCCTGAATCAGTACCTTCGACATCGCCATTCACAGTGTTTACGGTGCTGAACGCCGCCTGGTACTGGCTTGCTTCATGTGGCAATATGTTTTCAAATACCTTGTTAAACCAAATCCCCATTGTATTCGTTGAGCGGAAATTTGATGTTAATTCTGCAACCTTCCCGCCTGTCTGCAAAAACAGTTGTTTTACCCTGTTGTATATATCGATATCAGCTCTTCTGAACCTGTATATGGACTGTTTTGGATCGCCTACAACAAAAAGTGAACCCGGATAAGGCACAAGTTTATGCCACTTTTTTTCATTCACATCCTGCCCGGTCAGAAGAAACATCAGTTCTGCCTGGATTGGGTCGGTATCCTGGAATTCATCTATCAAAAGGCACTTGTACTTGCTTTGAAAATACAAACGAACTTCGGGATGGTTTTTTAACATATCTACTGTTTTCATCAGCAAATCCTGAAAGTTAAGGCCAGATTGCCTGTTTTTTAACCGCTGGTAATATTCCTGGGCAGGCATCAGGAAATTCATTGCAATATAATGGCAATATTCCCTCCATTGCTTTAAAACCGGCCTTATTTCAGTTTGTGACAGACAGTTTACTTCATTCTGGATCTCCTTTGTTTTTTCGCTGTCACAGAGCCATTTCTTCAAAGTTGCCTTTTGTTCGGTTTCAAATTTCTCAAGCAGGTTCACCCTGTTTATTTCAATATCCATATCGTAATAACTGAGCATGCGTATAGCGGCCAGAATTCTTTTCTGTAGATTATCATATCCCTTTTCAGGTTCGGTTTTCGGAATATAATTTTTTGCTTTATACAAAACGGGTTTAAGCTTTCCAATAGCAGGCAAAAAGTCAGGCTTTTGCGCGCTTTCACGTACAATCTCCACATCGGGATATTCTGTAACGCGGTTGAAAATACTTTCAAGTTCTGAAGGGTTCAGCCCGATATCATTCAGCTGTGACAACCTTTCGGGGAAATTTTTCCTTACATCCAGCAAATATTGCTGCCAGGCCTGTTTATGCAAAAGCCTGTCGGTTATTTCATCTATCTCTTCAAAATCGGGATCAACGGCGCCTTCAACAGGTCTTTCCCGCAGTAATGAAGCGCAGAAGGAATGTATTGTGCCTATAAAGCATTTCTCCATATTGTTCAGCGCTTCTTTAAGCTTGTTTTTAAGCTCTGCATCCGATTCTTCACGACAGCGCTTCTCAATTCCGTTCTGGAAACGTTCTTTCAGCTCCTGGGCTGCTTTTCGGGTAAATGTAATTGCTGCTATATTTTCCACTTTGCATTTTCCCGAAGCAATCAGGCCCACCATACGATCTACCATGCTCGTGGTTTTTCCCGAACCTGCTCCCGCTTCAACAAGCATGTTTACATCAAGCTCGTTTTTAATTAATTCCCTAACGCTTATATCAGGAATAGTATTCTTATTCATAATCATTAAGCCCCCTTAATGCCTTCAGAGCTGCTACAGTATCATCATTTCTTTTAGCCCCTGTTACTTTCTGAAGCCTGTAAACACGGCACACCACCTGGTAGTCACACCACCGGCAGTCATCAGTATCCAGGGTTGCAGCAAATGTCCCCTGTTCCATTACATCAAAAAGGTTATTAAGCAGGCTTACCAGTTTTGATTTGTCACGCTGAACACGGATATAACGCCTGCCTTCTCCCTTTTTAGTGGGAAACAGGTATACCCCTTCTTTTACCCTCACATCTTTGGTATCGTTGTTTTTTCGGAGCAATACCTCACAGGCATATGCATATAGAGCATGCTGCAATTGCCTGCCTTGTTTAAAGAAGTCCCTGTCGCTGTAACCGTAAGTTCCTCCGGATTTATAATCCACTATTCTGTAAGTATTTTCATCCAGTCTGTCCACACGGTCTATTTTTCCGGACAAGAGTAATCTCCTTCCGGAGCCCAGAGGAATTTCTACCGGCGGATAACCTTCATCATCCAGTCCGAATGCAAGTTCAAATTCAACTGGTATTCCCCCGTCAAAGTTTTCTTCCTCTCCTGCGAGGAAAATGAGACAGGACTCTAGGATCTCCCTTTTTTCAATTTCAAACACTATTTCGTTGGGCGGCGGGATCTGGTTTTTTATTTCCTGAATTGCTGCTCCGGCAATTTCAAGGATAACCGGGCTGTGCTTTTCCCTGCTTGGTTTTTCATCCTTTTCGGAAATGGTTTTATAAAACCGCTCGAATATAGTATGGTACAATGATCCTTTTTGAAAAGGATCAAGCCATGTTTCCGGGTCATAGACCAGTTCATCGGGAAGCGACACATTGAGAACATAGCAGAGGAAATACCGGTACGGGCATTTTGCGAGAAGCTCCAGCCGGCTTGCCGAAAATGCCTCGTTTTCTTTTATTATATCCAGATTTCCAACATATCCGTCATAGCAGGTGAATTTGTCACTGCCCTGATTGTCCCATGCATCCTTTCCGTGCTTAAGATTAGGGTAACACTCTATAACAGATTTAATTATATCGCCCGCCAAAGCTCCCTTATAATATTTATTAAGCCAGAAATATGTCGCATCAAGGGCATTATCAGAAATATAGCCTTCTGTTGCAGTAAAATAACTCTTTAAATCCGAATAATCAGCCGAGACGTTCCCGCTAATCATCCTGTAAACCTGCAGGATAAACGAAGACGGTATTTTATCCCGGTTTTCAGATGGGTCAAAGGATGAATAGATGAGCGTTATATTTCCTCTAACGCCCGATATCAGTTCAACAAGACCGTACAGCCTTTCATTCGGTTTTTCTCTATTTTGAATTATATGCTCCGATATTTTTTTCTTTTCCACATCAAGCAGAACAGGATCTTCACCGATTTTTCCCGGGAACCTGTCTGCATCAAGGCCGATAAAATAGTGATGCCGCCTGTTGATATATAAACCATTATCAAAATCGGTAATGTGGATATGCCCCTTTTCGGGCCCCGATACTCCTATTCGTATATTCTGTACATTACTTTCCAAAATACGCAGTCCTTCGTCCATCTCAACAGAAAGATCGGCTGAAATCCGGTCAAGGTTTTCAGAAATTGCATCTTTTGCGGCTTTATCGAGAGGACTTTTTACCTGTGCAAATGCATTAATAAAATCCGAAATTCCTTTTGCAAGTCTGCCCAGTGAAACCATCCGTCCAGGCGGGTCAGGGATCATATTCAGTATGGCTTCTATAAACTTTCTCACAGATAAAAGTGTTTTTATCCTGTTTTGATTTTTTTCGCCGCCCGCATTGTTTTCAATTTGCAGATAAGCCAATTTTTCATCAAGGACGGGAAGATAGCGCTCCCTTCCCCATCCGATACCAGATGCTCTAAGGGTATTCGCGGCCTGAAATGCCGTTATGGTTTCACCGTCTTCCCCGGGTATCTCAATAAGACCCTGGTATAACATTTTTGTTAAATATGAAACCTGATAATTTGAACCTATCCATTGGATTACTGCGGTAAAAGCCTTTCCTGCCCTTGTATTTCCAACGTTTATACCATATCCGAATGAAACAGGTATATCAAGCTGTTCTGCTTTTTGATACAGCAACTGGGCGTATGGCTCCACTGACGCAGTATATATGCATACATTGTCGAAGGGTACTTCTTTTGATATAATGTCCCGCAATACAGCTTCAACTTCATTGCTTTCACCATATGCTTCCACTAAACGTATATGGCTTAAGTCATCATCATTTCTGTTTTCATCAGGAGAATAGAGATTAATAAAAGGGGAGGAGACGGTTTTTTCAGGATATTTTACGCAGTAATAAGAATTCGGTACACTGATTCCATTCAGCTGTTCATCATATATTACCTGTATTGAACCGAATTTTTCATTAATCAGTTTCTTTTCAATCAACCGGAGTTTAATGCTGTTTGGAACAATTAACAGTGCATCTTCTTCTCTTGTTCCGCTGCACCTTAAAATCTTCTGAATAAGCCCGGGATAATCAGTCAGACCCTGGTTTTTCAGCATTAAGTCATATTCATTAATTATCTTCCTGATATCCCGGCCCTTCCCGGGGCACACAAAACTTGTCTCACTGAGTTCTTCAGAGCTTAAGCCGGCATACCTGATTTCCATAACGGCATTCCATATAATATCCGATAACGAAGGTGTTGCCTGTATATCGGTAAAGTACTCAAATTTATTATTCTGCCGCATACTGTAAATGACTGAGAACATCAGCTGCCGTGACAAGTTGTCGTCGGCAAGGATTTCATTATTTCCGCCCAGCAGCGGCATGCCCAGTTCATATGCAATGCTTTTGATTGTTTCAATCCTTAAATTGAATACCGGGATCTTTGCCGCGAGGGATGATAAAATGTTCTGCCCGATGGCATACGAAGGCAGAAGAAGTATTTTTGTCTTCAAACTATTATTTGTGCATATATTTGCTAAAGCGTCTATCATTACTTATAACCCCTGTTTTTTAAAAATGGTTTTTGGGGAAGCGAAGAATTTGCAGCCTTACAACTGTTGCGGAAAAATGGGTGTACGCCCCCTTTTTTTATATTACTATAAAAAAAGAATTTTGTGGAGAAAGAACAGTTATTGCTTCGATAAATGTAATCTGCCTGAAAGTCAGGATAAAGCTTTTTGTTTTATCATTTCCCCGGATAAAATCTGGATAAATGCTATAAAAAGACGGGCAACTGAATAGAAGTATATTTAAACAGTTGGCGAAGGAAGTCAGGCCAAAGAAGTATTTATATAATATGCCGGTTGAAATTAAGACTATGGCCATGCATATCAGCAGGAGGCAAAATTTCAATAAATTGGAAATTGAGTACTCTGCATCAGGAAATCAAAGTAGTAAAACTTCCTGTGCATTTTAAAATTGCCCCCCTGTAAAATGTCATGGCCATAGCCTGCTACTTGCGAATAATTATGTCTACAAATTGCCTGCCATACTGTCCACATTTAAGCTCCGCATGCTCAGCGGAACATATTCCCTGCGGGGCGCTATGCTCTTGTAAGCAGGTCTTATAATTTTCCCCTTGTTCACCAGTTCTTCTATCCTGTGAGCACTCCAGCCTACAATCCGTGCTACCGCAAAAAGCGGTGTAAACAACTCTTCAGGGATATTTAGCGCTTTATAAACAAAGCCTGAATAGAAATCCACATTAATGCTGACGCCTTTATAAATCTTTCTTTTTTCTGCAATAACCTCAGGTGCCAGGCGTTCCACCTTTTCATACAGCCTGAATTCATCCTCATAGCCTTTTTCTTTTGCAAGCTCCCTGGCATACTCTTTTAAAATCTCGGCTCTTGGATCGGATACCGAATATACCGCGTGTCCCACACCATATATTAATCCGCTTCGGTCAAAAGCTTCACCGTTCAGCAGTCTATTAAGATAATCCCGTATCTGGCCTTCATCCTCCCAATCGTTAACATTCCGTTTCAGATCATCAAACATCTGCGTTACCTTTACATTTGCACCTCCATGCCTTGGCCCTTTCAGGGAGCAGATTGACGATGCTATTGCCGAGTAAGTGTCCGTTCCTGTTGAAGTAATAACATGGGTGGCAAAGGTGGAGTTGTTTCCTCCCCCATGCTCAGCGTGTAAAACCAAGGCCAGGTCCAGCAAAACGGCTTCGAGATGAGAGAATCTGGAATCAGGCCTTAAAAGATGAAGGATATTTTCAGCTGTAGAATACCTTCGCTTTGGAGCATGAATAACCAAACTCTTATTCTGATAGTAATGAGCCAATACCTGATATCCATAAACAGCCAGCAATGGAATCTGGGCAATAAGCTGCAGGCACTGCCTTATAACATTGCTTATCGATATGTCGTCTGCCTGCTCGTCATAGGTATATAATGCCAATATACTTCTGGACAGGATGTTCATTACATCCCTGCTGGGAAGTTTCATAACGGCATCTTCCGTAAAAGATGGGGGCAGCTTTCGGTATTCTGACAATAATGATTTAAACTCATTTAACTCGTTTATGTCCGGCAGTTCTCCAAACAGCAACAAATATGTTACTTCCTCAAAGCCAAACCTGCCTTCTGACATAAACCCGTTTACGATGTCTTTTATGTTCATTCCTCTGTAAATTAATTCGCCAGGACCGGGAACTGTCTCTCCCTTTTCATTAACATACGAAGCATTAACCTCGCCAATTTCTGTAAGTCCTGCTAAAACGCCCTTTCCGGAGATGTCTCTTAAACCTCTTTTCACATCGTACTTAATATAGAGTTCAGGGTCAATCCTATTGCATTTCTCAGCCATTAAAGCATACTCTTTCATCAGTGAACTCTTTCTTTTCTTAATCCCTTCCATACGGCACCTCCTAAACTATTTTGTTTTAAAGTCAATATATGTGATTTATTCCAGAAATTATTGAGGTGGTTATAAAAAAACCATGGAGTATATCCATGGTTAATATGCTATACCCCTCTTTCACGGCCTACGAGGTTAGCTGCCGGGCTCGGACTGAAAGAGTTATCCTATCCATAATGGAATTCGCCCCTTAAATTGGTTCCCCCGCTTCACAAACGTGAATTAAGCCTATATGACTTTAAAAATATCCACTTTAGATTATACAATATCCTCTGTCATTTGTCAAACTAAAATTGCCTTCGTTTCTTTTGCAGTTATAGTTTAAAAGAAAAATTACCAAAGGCAAAAATACACCGCAAAAAGCGGTTATTTTTTTGTTAAAATTTTGTATTATTTTGGTGTTGTAGTATGATGTAGTATGT